>OAVH01000372.1_pt1 | contig 34015 bp, 31 predicted proteins | sample 1495281 | NCBI WGS metagenome assembly OAVH01 (sample SAMEA2580082, study PRJEB22360) | human gut metagenome | biome: human gut; feature: human-associated habitat; material: faeces | place: Denmark | collected 2008/2010
GCACTTTCTACCTTCTTCATGAACATACGAGAGTTAATTTTTCAGGAAGTTCACACGTATGTTTTCAGATTGACAAGTGAAGTTTTAGATTATTATAATATAACCAAAGAACCACCAAACCACCAAATAAAAAAATAAGTAGGGTAGGAAGGATATGAAAAAATGAGCAGAAGAGCAACAGATGAATGGCGTTGTCCATACTGTGACGGTCTCAATGACTGGCAGGATGAAATATGCCAGATTTGCGGAGACGGAAGACGTGAGGAAGCGGAGGCGGCTTTTTCAAAGGCATCTTCTTCAAAAGAATTTTCTTCAAAAGAATTTTCTTCAAGGACAGCTTCATCATATACAGATCCGGTATATACAGCTCCACCACATACAAAAGCGTCAGATCCGTATATGAAATCTGCAGAAAAGAAGCTGGAAGAACCCAAAAGCAGTTTCACCTATACAGATACCGGTTCATCATATACAGTGCCATCCAAAACCTGTGAAGCGCCCAAAAAGAAAAAATCATCATGGAAAATTCTGGTAATCCTGATATTTGTTGCATTTGCCGGCACAGTATGGTATATAGACAATAAAAGAGAAGCTCAGGAGGAAAGCCAGAGGGCAGATAATAAAGCGGCGGTGGAAGCGCAGATTGTAAAGATGTCTACCACAGATCCTGCAGCGCTGGCAGATCAGATCGACCTGTCTCTTTTTAAGAATATCCCGGGTACTGCCTCGCAGGCGGAAGTCCATGCCTGGCTGGAGCAGCAGGGATGTACGGTTGAAGCAATGGAAGAGCCAAATGAATACTATTATCAGATAAAGTGCAGGGAAAAAGAAACCGACTGGACGCATACACTGCCTTTTTCGGAGTATTCAAAACAGCAGCTGGTATGTTCCCTGCCCTGTGCAGGGTATGACATGAACCAGGTCTATGACTGTGTTTCCAAAAGACTTACAGATAATGGATGGATCAGAATCTGTGAAGGAGGCTCCGCTTCCGGGGAGCATTGTAAAGAAAGACTTTCTGTATGGAAGGATGAGACAGGGATTTTTTATTATCTGTGGACTTATGGGGAAGAACGCAATCCGGAGATATGGGGAGAAGAATTAAGCGGATGCGGTGTGGAGTTTGCAAGAGAAGAGGAAGACGCAGACGCAGATAAGAGTCAGTTTGCCAGTTATGATATTCAGACAGAAATAAGTGATTTTCAGTCATTTCTGGAAATGCCGTTTCCGGAAAATATGACACCGGAGCAGTGGGTGGAGGCTTATGGAGCCGGCTATCCGAACGGATTTGAAATCAGTGGTTATGAGAAGGACGGGGTAAATAAGATTTCCTCTGTCAGAAAAAACTATTTTAATGTGGCAAATCTGGAAGAAATCCTTCCTTATCTGAAAGATGGATTTGAAGAGGCTTCCGGGCAGAATATGGAGGGGGCGGTTGGAAGACGGGGAAGCTATTCCTATTCTTTACGGACAGAAAAAGTGTCTATTTATTTAAACATTTTTGAGAATCGTTCATTTAACCTTTCCGTTTATCCTGCATAGATCGGAGATGGATATTAGCAGTCGGGAAATGGGAGTTTTTCTGCATTTTCCGACTGTCATTTATGTAAAATAGAAAAAAATCAAAAAAATAAAAAAAATTAAAAAAAGGGCTTGCATTTTCCGGAAGACTATTATATAATACCACTTGTCGCAAGCGAAAAGCGAAAAGATAAAGGGCTATCGCCAAATGGTAAGGCAACGGACTCTGACTCCGTCATTTCAAGGTTCGAATCCTTGTAGCCCTGCTGAAAAGCATCCTTCAATTTATTGAAGGATGCTTTTTCATTTGCTTATTTTCAAAAATTCTTCCATAGCGCGGCTTAAGTATCGGCCTTTTTTCCAGTAAAAACAGATACTGCGGCAATTATCTTTCAAAGGCAGTTTATAGTAGACAACATTTGGGTCGGGACTTACCTTTGAGAGCATGATATCTCCGATAAAGGAAATTCCCATTCCAGAGCAGGTAACGTTATAGGAGGTCATCTGCTGATCCATTTCAAATACTACCACAGGTTCAAAATGATTTTCATGGCAGATATCTCTTGCTCTTTTTCCGGTATCATTTTCCTGCTTCAGCATAATAAAAGGTTCCTTCCGGAACCTGGAAAAAGGAACCGAAGGAAAATCTGCCGCCAGAAATTTTCCGGTCTGGATGTCCGGTACGGAAAGCTGGAATTTTTCCAGGTTTTTATTTACAGAGAAGGCACGGGGTACTGCAAGAATCAGATGTTCTTCCTGGTAAAGCCGACTGTCAAAGATATCCGGATCCAGATAGGTATTGTCCAGTACCAGATCAATCATGCCTCTTTGGAGCAGCTTTGTCAGCTTGACGGTGGATTCTTCGACCAGTCGGATCTGAATATGTGGATAACGCGCGGCAAATTCTGCAATCATTGGCGGAAGAAACCAGGAGGAAAAAAGATTGCTTCCTCCAAGAATCAGGCTTCCTGTTTTCAGATCACCCCAGTCATTGATAAAATCGGAAAAGTCCTTTTCAATATTCATGATGCGTTCCACACACTGAATATATTGTTTTCCACATTCTGTCAGACTCAACGGTTTGGTGCTCCTGTCAAAAATGGGATATCCAATCCGGTTTTCCACCCTTCTGATATTGGCACTGAGAGAGGGCTGGGAAATAAAAAGGTTGGCAGCTGCTCTGGAAAAGCTTTTTTCTCTGTATACTTCATAAACATATTTCATTCCCTGAAACATGGAACTTCCTCCTCTATATATAATTTTAAAATTATATTAAATATAAAAATATATGTATTTGATTATATTTTACCATATTATTATAATGAAGACAATGAAGACAGGCGGAGAAATTCCGACAGAATAACACTGTATATTGGGACAGAAATTATTAAAAAGGATACAGAAAAGGGAGAAGGAAAATGGGAGAAGTACAGAAGAAACAGGATTTTCGTGTAGAGAAGGATTCAATCGGAACAAAGGATGTTCCACAAAACGTTTATTATGGAGTGCAGTCCCTTCGTGCGGCAGAGAATTTTCATATTACAGGGCTGAACATGCATCCGGAGATTATCAACAGCCTTGCCTATATTAAAAAGGCGGCAGCCATCACCAACTGTGAAGTAGGAATTCTTGACAAAAAGAAAGCAAAGGCCATTGTTCAGGCATGTGATGAGATCCTGGAGGGCAAGCTTCACGGAGATTTTATTGTAGATCCCATTCAGGGAGGCGCGGGAACTTCTTTGAATATGAACGCAAATGAGGTAATTGCCAACCGTGCCATTGAGATTCTGGGAGGAGAAAAAGGAGATTATTCCATCATCAATCCGAACGATGACGTAAACTGCGGACAGTCTACCAATGACGTGATTCCCACAGCCGGAAAGATGACGTCTCTTCGTCTTCTCAAAAATCTGAAAAAAGAACTCCTTCGCTTACACAAAGCTCTTTGTGAAAAGGCAAAGGAATTTGACCATGTGATAAAAATGGGACGTACACAGATGCAGGATGCCGTTCCGATTCGTCTGGGTCAGGAATTTAATGCATATTCGGTTGCCATTATGCGTGATATCCACAGAATGGACCGGGCAATGGAAGAGATGTGTACTCTGAATATGGGAGGAACTGCTGTCGGAACAGGAATCAATGCGGATGAGGGATATCTTCGCCGGATCGTACCGAATCTTGTAGAAGTTTCTGATATGGAATTTGTACAGGCATATGACCTGATCGATGCCACACAGAATCTGGATTCCTTTGTATCTGTTTCCGGTGCGGTGAAAGCCTGTGCAGTGACACTTTCCAAGATCGCCAATGATCTTCGGCTTATGTCTTCCGGTCCGAGAGCCGGATTTGGAGAGATTAATCTTCCGGCAAAACAGAATGGTTCTTCCATTATGCCGGGAAAGGTAAACCCGGTTATTCCAGAGGTTGTAAATCAGGTAGCTTTTAACATCATTGGAAATGATGTGACGATCACCATGGCAGCAGAAGCGGGTCAGCTGGAGCTGAATGCCTTTGAACCGATTGTATTTTACTGCATGTTCCAGTCCATTGATACACTGTCTTATGCGGTGCAGACCTTTGTTGATAACTGTGTGACAGGAATCACAGCAAATGAGACCCGCTGTCGTTACCTTGTGGAAAACAGCGTAGGCATCATTACAGCCATCTGTCCGCATGTGGGATATCAGAAGGCAGCAGATATTGCGAAAAAAGCCATTAAAACAGGTGAATCTGTGCGAAATCTTATCCTTCAGGAAGGAATCCTTACGGAAGAACAGATGGAGCATATTCTTGATCCGGTAAATATGACAGAACCGGGAATTTCAGGCAAAGAACTTTTAATGGCTGGAGATAAATAAAAATACAGACAGAAAAGCAGCAGAAATATATAAAACTGCCCTCACACTTCCTCTGACAGGTATTTATTTAGATACCTGCCAGGGGATTTTTTTGTTGCGGCATAAAAAATGAAAAGTTATAATAAAGGCAGATATACGGAGAAAAGGGGAATAAAAATGTCATATAGTTTCAGTGGAAGAGTCCGCTACAGCGAAACAGGAGAAAACGGACTGCTTACTTTGCCGGGAATCCTGAATTACTTTCAGGACTGCAGTACATTTCATTCGGAGGAAATAGGGAATGGAATGAAGATTTTGAAAGAGAAAAACAAGTTCTGGGTTCTTTCTGCCTGGCAGGTTGTGGTTAATCGATATCCGGCTCTGGGAGAAGAAGTCGTTACATCTACATGGCCTTATAGTTTTCGGGGATTTATGGGACAGCGTAATTTCACAATGGATACAAAAGAAGGGGAAAGGCTGGCCTACGCCAATACTTTCTGGACTTTTATTGATGGAAAAAACGGTTTTCCCTGTAAGCTCAAACCGGAGGATACAGAAGGTTATGAACTGGAAGAAAAATTGGATATGGAATATGCTTCCAGGAAGATTGTGATGCCGGCCGGATTTTTGCCGGAAGAATCGTTTACGATCCAGAAGCATCATCTGGATACCAATCATCATGTGAACAACTGTCAGTATATCCAGATGGCAATGGACTATCTTCCAGCAGACTTTCCTCTCCGTCAGATGCGGGCAGAATATAAACAGCAGGCAAGACTTTCGGATGTGATTTGTCCGGAGGTATCTGCGGATGCGGATAAGGTTGTGGTCAGTCTTAATGATATACACGGGGAACCTTATGCGGTGGTGGAGTTTATAAAGTAAAAGCTATAAGAAGAATAAAAACAGGAGGTATTACAAAATGGGGAAATCTTATCAGAAACAGTGGACGGGTGTATTTGGAGATCCAGTAGACGATAATCCTACAGTGGTTATGGAGCAGGCTGCTTTTGATGCAGCAGGAATTCCTATGGAGTATTTGACTATTCAGGTAAAAAAAGGACAGCTTGAAGCTGCAATACAGGGAATGCGAGCAATGAATTTTACAGGTATTAATATTACTATGCCTCATAAAGGAGAGGTCCTGAAATATCTGGATGAAATATCAGAGAGCGCCCGTACTATGGGAGCAGTGAATACTGTTTATTGGAAAAATGGAAAACTTGTCGGTGAGAATACAGATGGTAAGGGGTTTTTAAAAAGTTTACAGGATGAAAAAATTTCAATAGAAGGAAAAAAAGCAATGATACTGGGTGCAGGGGGTGCGGCTAGAGCCATAGCAGTGGAATTGGCAGGAGCAGGTATTCAGACAATTGTGATCATTAATGGAAATGAGAAACATGGACAGGCACTGGTGGATATTATTAATGAGAAAACCAGCACAGAGGGAGTTTTTGTCCCCTGGAAGGGCGACGTTCATATTCCGGAAGACACAGATATTCTCGTAAATGCGACACCGATAGGATTTGTGGATGACAAGAAGCCGGCAATTGTATATGATGATCTGAAAGAAGGAATGATTGTTTGTGATGTGATACCAAATAAAGCATGGACAGGATTTCTTCTGGAGGCAAGAGACAGAGGACTTAAGACTTTTAATGGACTTCAGATGCTGATCAATCAGGGAGTAATTGCATATGAACTGTGGACAGGTAAGAAGGCACCTGTTTCTGTAATGCGTGAGGCAATGGAAAGAGAGTATGGGGTAAGGCTTTCTTGAATAGAAAATTGGAAAATTTTTGAAGTGTTTATCATTTTTCTAAAGAGTTGTTATTGTACCACGCTAAAGAATTTCGTATAATTTAAAAAATAAATATTTCCATGTGAATTGGAAATATTATTAAAATAGGCAAAAGAGGGAGCTGCTGGGATACAGCAGATATAGAAAAAGGTGAAACCATGAGCGGTATTAAAGATGTGGCAAAAAGGGCAGGAGTTTCGATTTCCACAGTTTCCAATGTATTAAACAAATCGAAATATGTTAGTCCGGAACTGGTAAAGAAGGTAGAACAGGCAGTGAAAGAACTGTCTTATGAAGCAAACCCTATTGCTCGAAGTATGAAAAATAATAAAACAGGGACAATTGGTGTGATCACCGAGGATATGTGTGGGGTTTTTTATCCTTATGTTGTGAGAGGAATCAATTCAGTGGCAGTAGAAAAGGGATACCAGATTGTAGTATGCGATGCGCAGAGTACATACGGAGACCGTCATGCGATCAAAAGGGAAAAAGAACTGTTCAGCCGTTTGATCGCAAATAGAGTAGATGGTATTATTTTCGCATCAACAGTATCCATTGAAAATAAAGAGAAATATATCGGTCAGATTAAAAAACTGGCAAATAAATACAAGAAAATCCCCTTGGTAAGTATAGAAAGAGATTTTACCGATGTGGGAATTGACTCTGTTTATTTTGATGGTTATACAAATGCAAAGACAGCAGTAAGTCATCTTATAAACTGCGGCTGCAAAAAAATCTGTCATATTTCAGGTCCTATGGAAATGGAGATTGTCAGGGAGCGAGTTATAGGATATAAAGCCTGTCTGGAGGAGAATCAGCTGTTTTTTGACGAAAGCAAGATGGTAATTCATGGAGATTACAGCCATCAGAGCGGGTATACGGTTATGAAACAGCTTATGATGCAGGTATCGGATTTAGATGGTGTTTTTTGTGGGAACGATCAGATGGCTATTGGTGTGCTGAAGTTTTTAAAGGAAAACGGGAAACGTGTTCCGGAAGATGTGAAGGTTATCGGATATGATGATGTGTTTATTGCCAGTGTAGTAGAACCTGCTTTATCGTCTATCCATGTAAGAAAGCGCCATGCAGGAATAGAATCAGCCAGAATCCTGTTTCATAGAATTGAAAATCCTGATGAAGAAAATATAAAACCAATAGGCATAAAAATGGATGCGAAGCTTGTAGTACGTCAGTCTACAGTAAGCAGTGCATCAGAAGACTGGAATTTGGTAGACTGGTAAAAGAGAGGCGTAATTTGCCTCTCTTTTTTTACTTGAAAAATCCAAATGAATATACAAATTTTGTAAATAACTATAGTTACAAATGTTTTTCCAGAAGTGATGTGAGAAATCAATATATGACAATGTACACATTGCACAAAAATATGAAAGAAAAACGTTTAAATATGCACAAAAAACGATTTTTTGAGAAAATATAATTGACAAAAACGTTTTTCTGGATTATAGTGTAATCACCTTGAACAACAAATATTTAAAATTTTAAATCCATATAGTACAAATACACAAAAATATGGATTTATTTTTTTAAGACTTAGAAAAACGTTTTACCAGAAACAAAGAAAGAGAGGGAAACAGATGGAACAGAAAAAAAGGCTCTCGGAACAGGCAATGGAACAGGGCAGTGGGATTTTGAGGCTGGCACCTACATGGGTTCCCCGTTCTTTTTGCAGACCGGGTAAACGTATTAAGCTTCATCCCGATGATTATTTTATTCTCGGACAGAGAGGCGGAATCGATGAAAGATGGTTTTCCTCAACTACATGGGCTGAGAATGGCCCGGGAACTCCGGAAGACGAAGGGCTGAGTTATGTAGTTGTAGATGAAGAAGGAAAAGAAAAAGTTCTTTTGAGAGATGTGGTTGAACTTCTTGGATCAGAGGTGATTGGAGAAGCACTTTGGAATAAATATCATCGTTGGGCAATGTTTTCTAAATTTTTTGATAACGCAGGTCCTCTTCCGCATCATATTCATCATAGGACAGAACATGCAGCCCGGGTAGGAGCATCTGGAAAACCGGAAATGTATTTCTTCCCATCTCAGATGAATAATCATGGCGGAGAATTTCCATTTACATTTTTTGGGTTTAATCCGGAAACCACAAAGGAAGAGGTATTAGAAGCACTGAAAAAATTCACCCAAGGTGATAATCAGATTCTTTCTCTGGCAATGGCATATAAGCTGGATCTTGACACTGGATGGGATGTCCCGCCAGGAGTGATGCATGCACCAGGAAGTCTCTGTACATATGAACCTCAGTTTGCTTCCGATGTCTATGCAATGTATCAGTCGGTTTTAATGAACGGACAGATCGTAGGGGAAGATCTTCTCTGGAAAAATACTCCGGAAGAAGAACTTGGAAATTATGAATATCTTTTAGATGTGATTGACTGGGAGCGAAATGTAGATCCTGATTTCCATAAAAATCGCTTTATGAAGCCAATTCCGGTAAGACCGTTGGAAGATATGATGGCAGACGGTTATATTGAGGAATGGATCTGTTATAAATGTGAAACTGTTTCAGCGAAACGTCTTACAATCCTTCCGGGACGCAGTGTGACTATTAAAGATAATGCACCATATGGTCTGATTTGCCTGGAAGGACATGGAAGCTTTGGAAAATGGCAGATTGAATCACCGGCACTGATCCATTATGGTCAGCTGACACATGATGAATATTTTGTTACTGAAAAAGCAGCAAAAGAGGGTGTGGTAATCACTAACCCATCTCTTACTGACCCGATCGTGATCCTGAAACATTTTTCAGAGAATCCTGATCTGGTGATCAAATAAAAGAATTTAAAGGAGGAGAAAAACTTGGCAGGTAAATATGTACTGGAAGCCACAGGAATTGCAAAATCTTTCTCCGGAGTAACCGTCCTGAACGGGGCAGAGCTTTGTATTGAACCAGGTGAGCTTCATGCTCTTATGGGAGAGAACGGAGCAGGAAAATCTACCCTTATGAAGATCATTATGGGAATTTACACAAAAGATGCAGGAAAAGTAGTACTGGATGGAAAAGAAGTTGAATTTAAATCCGCCAGAGATGCTCTTGATGCAGGAATTTCCATGATCCATCAGGAATTGAGTCCAATCCCGGAAATGACTGTTGCTGAGAATGTTTTTCTTGGCAGAGAACAGAAAAAGTTTAAAGGGTTACCGTTTGTAGATAAGAAGGAACTGAATGGAAAAACCCAGGAACTTCTGAAGGAATATGATCTGGATCAGTTTATCAGTCCAACTATGAAAATGAAGGATCTGAATATTGCACAGATTCAGATGATGGAAATTATTAAAGCTGTTTCCTACAATTCCAAAGTAATTATTATGGATGAGCCGACTTCCTCTCTTTCGGAGAAAGAAACGGAAACCCTGTTCCGCATTATCGACAGCCTTCGCAAAAAGAATGTAGGAATCATCTATATTTCTCATCGAATGGAAGAAGTTTTCCAGCTGGCAGATCGTGTCTCTGTTCTTCGTGACGGACAGTTTATTGGTTGTGTAAAAGTTGCTGAGGCATCCAGGGAACAGCTGATCAACATGATGGTAGGTCGTGAACTGGAAGGAGGATATCCTCATAATACAGCCCAAAAAGGTGATGTTGTACTGGAACTGCAGAACTTTACCAGAAAAGGTGTTTTTGAAAATGTAAATCTCAAGGTTCATGCAGGAGAGATCCTTGGTATGGCTGGTCTGGTAGGTGCAGGACGAAGTGAGGTTATGAAAGCACTGGTAGGATATGATCCGCTGGATTCCGGAGAAATATATCTGGAAGGACAGAAGATTACTATTAAACATCCCAATGATGCGGTCAAACATCATATTGTAATGGCATCTGAGGACAGAAAAGAGTTAGGTCTTGTCCTTTGCCGAAGCATCAAAGAGAATGTATCTCTCCAGAATTTTGACAAGCTTTCTAAAGGCTCCTTTATTCAGAAGCTAAAAGAGAGAAAGATGGCTGGTGCATATACAGAAAAGATGGCTACCAAAATGAACGGGATCGATGATCTGGTATCCAGTCTTTCTGGAGGAAATCAGCAAAAAGTAGTTCTTGCAAAGTGTCTGTTGTCAGAGCCAAAGGTACTGATCATGGATGAGCCTACCAGAGGTATTGATGTAGGTGCAAAAGCTGCGATCTATAACATTATGGTGGGACTGGCAAAACAGGGAATTGCAATCATTATGATCTCCTCAGAAATGCCGGAGCTGATCGGAATGAGTGACAGGATCATAGTCATGTCAGGCGGTCAGGTCAAAGGTGAGCTTGAGGGAGCAGAAGCGCAGTCTCAGCAGACGATCATGAATTTAGCATTTGGAGGAGAATAAGATGACACAGAAAAAAGATATGGGCAAGATCCTGAGACAGTTTGGTCTTGTGATAGTTGCTCTCATCATCATTGTTTTTATGAGCTTTACATCTGATGTGTTCCTGACAAGCCAGAACATCATCAATATTTTAAGACAGATTTCTATTAATGGTATTCTTGCGGTTGGTATGACCTTTGTTATCCTGACTGGCGGAATCGACCTTTCTGTTGGTTCAGTAGTTGCGATTACAGGAGTTATTGTGGGATCTCTTTTAAAGGGAGGAACAAATTGGTTTGTTGCAAGCCTTGCAGCTCTCGCTATTTCTATGGTGTGTGGTGCTATCAATGGATGGCTGATCGCTTATGTAGGGTTTCAGCCGTTTATCGCAACATTGTCCACTATGACTATTGGACGTGGATTTGCACAGGTATATTCTAACGGAAAACCATATATTATTTCTGATCCAAGTTTTAAAGTTATAGGTCAGGGATATTTTCTCGGAATACCAGTTCCCATTATCCTGCTTGTTATCTTCTGTGTTCTTGGCCTGGTAGTGCTGTCCATGACTACATTTGGACGCTATGTATTTGCTATCGGAGGAAACAAAAGTGCAGCAAAACTCTCCGGTGTAAGAACTCAGAGAGTGCAGCTTATGGTTTATGTTTTGTCATCTATTTGTGCATGGATGGTAGGTCTGATCCTTGCAGCTCGTATCAGTTCCGGACAGCCTACAGCAGGTGAGTCCTATGAGATGGATGCAATTGCCGCGACAGCTATCGGCGGAACAAGTATGAATGGAGGTATTGGTTCTTTGACTGGTACAATCTGCGGTTTCGTAATCCTGGGACTTCTGCAGAACTCCATGAACCTTATGAATATCAACTCTTTTTGGCAGCAGATCGTAAAAGGACTTCTGATCATTATTGCAGTATTCCTTGATATGAGAACAAAAGGAAAGAAGAATTAAACAAAAAATAAAGAACTTTAATATCACGGAGATATTAAAAATAAGAAATTAAATTTTAAGGAGGAACAAAAAATGAAGAAACAGATTATCGGTGGTTTATTAGCAGTATCTATGGTGGCATCCATGGGAGCAGTGAATGTTGCAGCAGAGGGAAAAGACAATGCAGACATTAAGATTGGATTCTCTTCCAAAGACAACAGTGATGTTTTTGTTGCAAATATTGCTGATGCAGCAGAGGCAAGAGCAAAAGAACTGGGCGTAGAGCTTCTTATGTATGATGCAGGCGGAGACGTAAACAAACAGATCAGTGACTGTGAAACTCTTATTGCAGCTGGTGTGGATGCGCTTGTAGTTATTCCTCAGAGTGTAGAAGGAAGTGCTCCTGTTGTAAGTATGGCAAATGATGCAGGCGTTCCGATCATCATTGATAATGGTGACATTGCTGATACAAACTATACAGCATTTGTAGGCTGTACAGATCAGGAATCCGGTGAGCTGCTGGGTAAATGGTTTGTTGAAGAATCTGGTCTGAAAGAAGGCGACAAGGTTGCTATCATCGAAGGACCAATGGGACAGTCCGGACAGGTTGGACGTATGGCAGGATTTGAGGCTGTAGGAATGCTTGATTATTTTGATGTTGTTGCAACTCAGACTGCGAACTGGAAACGTGATGAAGCAATGGCACTTGCAGAAGACTGGATCACAACTTATGGCGAAGATCTGAAAGCGATCATCTGCGAGAACGATGATATGGGTATGGGAGCTCTTTCAGCAGCACAGGCAGCAGGAAGAGACGACATCATTATCGGTGGTGTAGATGGAATTGAAGATGCAGTACAGGCTGTTAAAGACGGTGTATATGGTGTAAGTGTTCTTCAGGACTCTGCAGGACAGGGAGCTACAGGTGTTGATGTTGCACTGGCAGCAGCAAAAGGTGAGGAATTTGAAAAGGATACAAGAATTCCATTCCGTCCGATCACAAAAGATAATGTTGATGCTTACCTTGAGGGCGGCGTAGAAGCTATCTCCGGTGATGATGCAGCAGAAGAGAAAACTGAAGAAGCAGCAGAGGAAACAGCAGAGGAAACAGCAGAAGAGGAAGCTGCAGAATAATTGACTGAAAATTGAGACTGGAATAACAGGAGCAAGGCACCGCTGGCAAAGAAATAATAGAAAGGACTTTGCGGCGGTGCTTTGTGCGCTTAAAATCCGGAAAATCTCACCGGATAATAGAGAAAGGAGATGCAAAATGCTTAGAAATATACCTAAAATCCTTCCACCGGAACTTGTAAAAACCATGATGGAAATGGGGCATTCAGATGTATTGATTATTGCAGACGCTAATTTCCCGGGAACTGCACATGCAAAAAAGATGATTCGTATGGATGGAATCATGATTCCGGAGCTTCTTGAAGCAGTGCTGCAGCTGTTCCCGCTGGATAATTTTATTGATGATCCGGTACGTCTTATGAGAAACCTTCCTACAGAGCCGGTTCCGGAAATTTGGGAAACCTATCGTGAACTTTTGAAAAAATATGATAAAGACGACGCATTCCATGATTTTACATTTATTGACAGACTGCCATTTTATAAAACAGCAGAAGAAGCGTTTGTGATCGTTCAGACAGGTGATGAATCCCGCTATGGAAACATCATTCTTCAGAAAGGAGTCTGCTGAAGGTCTATGAATTATCAGGAAGAAAAAAAGTATATCGGAAACCGTGACCAGCTTATTCGTGTGAAACGGCTCAAAATGCAGGAGGGAAAGGCTGCAGGCGTAGAAATGCTGGATGTACAGAACCGTTCAGGAATGCATTTTGACGTAAATGTAAGCAGGGGAATGGATATCCCGTATCTGGATTTCTGTGGAGAGAATGTAGGGTTTATTTCCCCTTGTGGTGTGGTAGCTCCGGAATATTTTGATGATAAGGAACTGGGATTTCTCAAAAGTTTTACAGCAGGTTTTCTTACAACATGCGGATTAAAGGTGGCAGGAGCTCCTTGTGAGTATGAAGGAGCTGAATATGGACTCCACGGCAATCTTTCTCATACTCCGGCAGAAGAAGTAAGTGCTGTAATTGAAGAAGGTGGAGATACACCATGTGCGGTAATTCGTGGAAAAATCCGCGATGCGGTGATTTTTGGCGACAAGATGTGTCTGGAGCGTGAAATAAGGTGCTTTTATAAAGAAAGAAAATTTACGCTCAGAGATAAGGTGACAAATGAAGGATATAAAAAAGTACGCCAGATGATTCTGTATCACTGCAATATTGGTTATCCGATTTTGAGTCCTGAAAGTGAAGTTTATATTCCTGCGCTGGAAACAAAGGCGCGTAATGCACATGCACAGGAAGGCATTGACAGCTGGATGAAGACGCAGATGGCTGATCCGAACTATGAGGAAATGTGTTATTACCACAAACTGAAGCCGGATGAAAAGAATCATTCCATAGCAGCAATCTACAACCCGGATCTTGAACTGGGAATTGCCATTGAGATCGATCTGAGTACACTGGATCATTTTGTACAGTGGAAAATGATGGGAGCAGGGGATTATGTAATGGGTCTGGAACCTTCTAATTCAACCATTGACGGAATTAAAGATGCAGTGGATAACGGGTCTATGAAATATCTGAAACCTGGAGAAACGAGAGAATATAACCTTACATTCCATATTCTGAAAGGCAGAGAGGAATTTGAGGCAGTAAAACGATGACAGAAATTTAAGGAGGCATAAAAATGACAGAGAAAGAATTGATCATCAAGGCAGGCGAAGAACTGGATGCAAAGCTTGCAGAAGCAAAGAAAACAGGAAACCTTGTAGTTAAGGATGCAACTGAAGATGAAGGTGTGATCCGTTCTACATTTGAAAAAGGAGAAGGGATTTTCCGTTTATTCCCGGCTTTTGTACCTAGAAGATTTGGAAAAGCAGGACGCAGACTGAAACTTCATCCAGATGATTATTTCGCATTTGGTATGGCAAGAGGATCCATTACTGAGAGATGGTTTGCATCTACCATTGCGGCACAGAATGGTGAAACAGCAAAAGCGGATGAAGGTATGGCTTATGTTTGCGTAGATTATAACAGTGATGAAAAGTTTTCTTTAAGAGATGCAGTAAAAGTTTTAGGAGAAGAACTTGTAGGTAAGGAATTAATGGAGAAATACAATGGATGGCCAATGTATTCTAAGTTCTTTGATAATGAGAACCCTCTGTTCCATCATCTGCACCTTACATTTGAAGATGCTGCGCGTGTAGGAAAGCTTGGAAAACCGGAGTGCTATTATTTCCCGAAACAGCTGAATAACTATTTTGGTGAAGCAAATTATACATATTTTGGATTTGACCCGGATGTGGATCCAGAGGAAATCAAAGACAGAATCCGTAACTTTAAGGATGATGATACGAGAATTACAGACCTTTCCAGAGCATACAGGATCGAACTTGGAACCGGCTGGTACACACCGGCAGGCGTGATCCATGCACCGGCTTCTGTTCTGACTTATGAGCCTCAGTGGAATTCAGATGTAAACTCTGTTTATGAGAATATTGTTTCTGGAGAAGTTTATCCGCCGGAAATGTTGGATGAGGAACTTCCTGAAGGTCAGAAGGATGTTGAGGATGTATTTAAGCTTCTTGACTGGGATAAAAATGTGGATCCTCATTACAGAAAACACTATTTCCGCAAACCGATCGTAGAAACTGAGACTGAGCAGTATGTACAGAAATGGATCACATATGCAAATCCATATATTGCCGCAAAAGAACTGACTGTAAATCCAGGTCAGACAGTAACTATCAGTGACGGTACTGCATATGGATGTATTTTTGTTCAGGGTCATGGAAAATTTGGTGTTTATGATGCAGAAGCTCCGACACTGCTTCATTTTGGACAGCAGAGCACAGATGAATTCTTTGTATCTGAGCAGGCATCTGTAAAAGGTGTGACTATTACAAATACAAGTCAGGTTGAGCCTCTTGTTGTACTGAAACATTTTGGACCAAATTGCCCGGGTGTACCGCAGGAAGTGCCGGAAAATTAAGAGCAGCGTGAAATGAGGTTCCTGTACAGGTAATGTCATTTTGAAAAAACAGCCCGGGATACCAGGAAAATCATGTATTCCGGGCTGTCTTTATCATCGGGAGGAAAAACATGAAATATTTAGTAGGAATAGATAACGGCGGAACCTTTTCAAAAGCAGCTGTTTTTGATGAAGAGGGAAATCAGATCTCTGTTGCCAGTGTTCCGACAGAGACGTTGACTCCAAAATCAGGATATACAGAAAAAGATCTGGACGAACTGTGGGAGGTTAATGCACAGGCAGTTCGCAAGGCAGTGGAAAAAAGTGGAATCGATCCGTCAGATATTGCCGGAGTTTCTTTTTCTGGTGCAGGAAAAGGTCTTTATATGATCGGTTATGATGGAAGACCGTCCTATCACGGAATCATGTCTACAGATACAAGAGCCTGGGCGCAGGTGGAAAAATGGTATCAGGATGGAACCAATAAAAAAGTTTACGAAAAAACTTTCCAGGAAATTCTTGCTGTACAGCCAGTAAGTCTCCTTGCCTGGTTCCGTGATAACCAGCCGGAGGTTCTGGAGCGCACAAAATATATTTTTGCAGTAAAAGATTATATTCGCTACATGCTTACAGGAGAGGCATACAGCGAGTATACAGACTGCTCTGGAGGCAATCTTGTAAATATGGTCACAAAACAGCATGACAGAGAACTGATGGCGCTTTATGGTCTGGAGGACTGTTATGAAAAGCTTCCGCCTTTGAAGTACTCTGCGGAAATTTGTGGGTATGTGACAAAAGAGGCCAGTGAAAAAACTCTGCTTCCGGAAGGAACACCTGTTGCAGCAGGAATGTTCGATGTAAATGCCTGTGGTATTGCATCCGGTCTTTCTGATGAAGAACAGATGTGTATGATCGCCGGAACCTGGAGCATCAATGAATTTATCGGAAAAGCACCGGTTACCAATGGTACGGTTGCACTAAACTCTATGTTCTGCACGCCAGGATATTTTCTTATTGAGGAGAGCAGTCCTACATCTGCCGGAAACATGGAATGGTTTATCCGTAATCTGATGAATTACGAAAAAGAAGAAGCCAAAGCAAATGGCGGTTCTGTATATGACATCACAAATGAGTGGGTTGCTTCTATTGAACCTCAGGACAGCAATATTATCTTTCTGCCGTTTTTGAACGGTTCAAATGAAGATGCATTGGCTAAAGGAACTTTTGTGGGTCTGACTGCTTACCACAGCAAAAAACATATGCTCCGTGCCGTATATGAGGGAATTGTCTTTTCACATGTCACACATGTAAAGAAACTTTTAAGAAACAGAGAAGTACCAAAGAGCATCCGGCTTTCCGGAGGTGCAGCAAATTCCGACGTATGGATACAGATCTTTGCGGATGCGCTGCAGATTCCTATCGATGTGATCGCAGATAAAGAGCTTGGTGCACAGGGAGCAGCTATGGCGGCAGGTATTGCGGCAGGTATTTATAAGGATTACCAGGAAGCGATCAGCAGAACGGTGACAATTACAAAGACCATCAATCCGCGTCCGGAATATAAAGAAATTTATGAAGAAAAATATGCAACTTATCGTGCTGTAATCGATGGATTAAGCAGTGCATGGGAGCATTTCAAAAATTAAATCAAGAGAGAAAGAGAGGAAATAATTATGTTTAAAATGGCAATCTTAGGAGCTGGAGCAATCGCTCATAAAATGTCCGCTACTATTCGCGGTCTGGAAGAGGTAGAACCTTATATTATCTGTGACACAACTATTGAAAAGGCAGAAGCTCTGGCAAAAGAGTACGGCTACACAAAAGTATGCAGTTCATATGAAGATATTTTGGCAGACGATGAAGTTGATCTGGTGTATATCGCTGTGCCGCATTCTCTTCACTATAAGTTTACAAAGATTATGCTGGAAGGGGGAAAAAATGTTCTCTGTGAAAAATCTTTTACAGTCAATGCGGATCAGGCAAAAGAGATTCTTGCATTGGCGGAGGAGAAAAAGCTTCTCCTTCAGGAAGCAATCTGGACCAGGTATATGCCGTCCAGAAAGATTATTGATGATGTTCTTAAAAGTGGTGTGATTGGTGAGGTTACCTCTATTGATGCAAATCTTGGATATGAGTTAAGTGCAGTTCCGAGAATCTGGGATGTGAATTTTGCCGGTGGAGCTCTTCTTGATGTAGGAGTTTATCTGATTCATTTTGCACGTATGATTTTTGGAGATAATATTACTGATATTAATACATCTGCGGTATTTAAAAATGGAGTAGATATGATTGATATGATTAATCTGACTTTTGATGATAATAAGATGGCTACACTGCAGAGCAATGTCCATGCAGCGCAAAATCGTACAGCATCAATTTTTGGAACAAAAGGATATATCGAGATTACAAATATCAACAATCCGGAAAAAATAAAAGTGTTTAATGATCAGTACGAAGAAATTGCTTCTTATGATGTTCCGGAACAGATCACTGGTTATGAGTACGAAGTTTTGGCATGTATGCGTGCACTGAAAAATGGAGAAATTGAATGCCCGGAAGCTCCGCACAGTGAGACTATCAAGGTTATGGAGATTATGGACAGTATCCGCAGATCCTGGGGATATGAGATTCCACTGATTGGTTAAGGAGCAGCTTATGAAAGCATATACATTGGGGCTGTATGAAAAGGCCATGCCAAAGGAATTAAACTGGAAAGAAAAACTGGAAACAGCAAAGGCTACAGGTTATGATTTTGTAGAAATCAGTATTGATGAGACAGATGAGAAGCTTGCACGCCTTGACTGGAGTAAAGAGGAACGTCGGGAACTGGTAGACCTGATGTATCAGATTGGAGTCCCTATTCGCACCATGTGTCTCAGCGGTCATAGAAAGTATCCCATTGGAAGCAATGATCCAAAGATATGTGCAAGGGGAATGGAAATTATGGAAAAAGCGATTCAGCTTGCAGATGATCTTGGAATTCGAATTATACAGCTTGCAGGATATGATGTTTATTATGAAGAATCTACATCGGAAACAGTACAGAGGTTTGAGGAAAATCTGAAAAAATGTGAAAGAATGGCAGCCAGGGCTGGAATTGTTTTGGGTTTTGAGACAATGGAAACAGAGTTTATGAACACTGTGGAAAAGGCCATGAGATATGTAAACAAAATTGACTCTCCTTATCTTGGGGTTTATCCGGACATGGGAAATATTACAAATGCTGCAAAAGAATATGGCACGGATGTACTGGAAGACATCAGAACGGGCACAGGACATCTGGATGCGGTACATTTAAAGGAAACAGTACCGGGAGTGTTCCGGGAGGTGCGCTTTGGAACAGGACATGTGGATTTTCCGTCTGTGATCCATGAAACCTGGAAAGCAGGTGTACGCAGATATGTAACAGAATTCTGGTATACGGGAGACCCTGAATGGAAAAAGGATCTGGATCTCGCAGTAGGAATGATGCGTCCTCTTCTGGATGCGCAGGAAGCATAATGAGCAGAAGTGCTTTTTGAAAAATACCTTGGCTTATGGAGCAGATAAGTATATGCTATAGATAGCGCCGAGTTGCTTCTTTGTATACCGACGCTAGGGTGTTTTTTGAGAAAAGTTTATAATAAGAGGAGAGAGAACTATGCTGGAGAAATTAAAAGAGGAAGTTTACAAAGCAAACATGGATCTTCCTAAATATGGTCTTGTAACTTTTACCTGGGGAAATGTAAGCGGGATTGACAGAGAAAAAGGTTTGTTTGTCATCAAACCAAGTGGCGTGGATTATGATAAACTGACTCCGGAAGATATGGTGGTAGTAGATCTGCAGGGAAATAAAGTGGAGGGAAAATATAATCCTTCTTCTGATACGGCTACCCATGTTGTCCTTTATAATGCGTTCCCAAATATAGGAGGTATTGTTCATACACATTCTTCATGGGCAACAAGCTGGGCACAGGCAGGCAGAGGAATTCCTTGTTATGGAACAACACATGCCGATTATATCTATGGAGAAGTTCCTTGTGTGCGTAATCTTACAAAGGAAGAAATCGAAGAAGCATATGAGAAAAATACAGGTGTTCTCATTGCAGATTATTTTAAGGACAAAGATTATGAGGCTGTCCCCGCAGTTCTCTGCAAGAATCATGGACCATTTACCTGGGGAAAAGATGCTCATGAGGCAGTACATAATGCGGTTGTTCTGGAAGAGGTTGCAAAAATGGCGACCCGTTGCGAACAGATCAATCCGCAGGTAAAACCAGCTCCGCAGGAGCTTCAGGATAAGCATTATTACAGAAAACATGGGGCAAATGCTTATTATGGACAGAATACAAAATAAAATCTAAAATAAAACTCCTGTCAGTTATTATGCGGACAGGAGTTTTTATATGCTCTGATCTTTAACTCGTGAGAAAACAGGGGATGCTGTTTTCAGTGAGATGAGTGAGTTTATTCTGGAAGTGTATACGGAAAGTTTGGTGCTTCCGGACAATTCAAAAAGTCTTTAAGACAATTGATAATAAATTCATGATCGGCAACGTGATACAGATTAGAAGAAATGATAGCTCCGATTGCCGTACTGTTTCCTTTGATACGGATAGGAAAACCGCCGCCGCATAAAGCATAGTCAGAGGTGGAAAGGGCATGAGTGTCCAGAGTATCCCCATCTTTTTCGAAGGTCAGGGCAGAAAGAAGAGAGCTTCTCTCCATAAGTTTTACAGTGTTGAATTTTCGTTCCATCCATTTCTGGTTTAAGAGATTAGTCCCGTCAGGACAATGCTGGAATAAGATACAGCCATTATTCATACGTATAGATACTGCAATGGTAATACTATTTTTTTGAGCATAATCCACCATAAAGGTACCAAGCTTATAGGCTGTGTTATGATCGAAATGAGTAAACTGAAGAAGTTCTTCCTGTTTTTTGAGAATATTGAGAGTTTCTGCCATAATAAAATCCTCCTTGTTTGTAAATCGTAAAATCGTTGTCCGGAAATCTGGAAAAAGGTTTTTCTAGGTATATTATACATGTAAAAGATAAGAATTGGCAACAAAAAATTCCCCCTATGCTGAGTATTAACACATATTTTTCCTCTGCATATGTTAATGTCAGGAAAATTACTGATTATTAGCATATATCGGGGAGTTTTGGTATGAAGATTTATGATTATCAGGGGAGAAAAAATGTCAGCGGAGAAAGAATAAGAGAGCTGCGGATAAAAAGACGGATGTCTCAGAGCGAGCTGGCGGCAAGACTGCAGGTGGAAGGTGTGATACTGGAAAGAGACAGCATCAGCAGGATTGAAAGTGGCGCAAGGTTTGTAGCAGACTATGAATTGTATATATTCGCAAAGATTTTAGGGGTAGATATGATGTCTCTCGTGGAGTTTCAGCCCCAGGATAATTAGAAAAAATATTTATGTGGAAAGACTGCCTTAAGGGCAGTTTTTTACTATTATTCAATAGTTTTTTGTGTTACAATGTGTCATATCAAAAAGTTGGATTCGATAGAGTGGAGGATCAGGATGATTGAATTAGGTAAGAAACAGACACTGACTGTAATGAAGACTGTGGAATTTGGAATATATCTGGCAGAAAACAAGGAGGCAGATGCGAAAAATCGTGTTCTTCTGCCTGCAAAGCAGGTGCCTCAGGGAACAAAGGAAGGAGACCGTCTGGAGGTTTTTATTTATAAAGATTCTCAGGATCGTCTTATTTCTACCACAAGAGAGCCAGTGATCACAGTGGGACAGACAGCTCTTCTGAAGGTTCGTCAGGTGACAAAAATAGGAGCATTTCTTGACTGGGGTCTGGAGAAGGATCTTCTCCTTCCTTATCATGAGCAGACCGTGCGTGTCCGGGAGGGACAGGAGTGTCTGGTAGCTCTCTATGTGGATAAAAGCAGCCGCCTTTGTGCAACCATGAAAGTATATCCATATCTTCTGAAAAAGTCTCCCTATCAGGTGGGAGACCAGGTAAGAGGAAGGGTTTACCAGATCAGTGATAATTTTGGTGTATTTGTGGCTGTAGACGATAAATTTTCTGCATTGATTCCTGCAAGAGAGGCAGCAGGAAAATATCGTCCGGGAACGGTTCTTGATCTTCGGGTATCTGAGGTGAAGGAGGATGGAAAGCTGAATGTTTCCGACCGTCAGAAAGCATATATCCAGATCAATGAGGACGCGGAAAACGTTCTTCAGATCATTGAAGAATTTGCAGGCGTACTGCCATTTGACGATAAGGCTTCTCCGGAAGTTATTAAAAGGGAATTCGGTCTCAGCAAGAATGCCTTTAAACGTGCAGTAGGCCATCTTCTGAAAGAAGGAAAGGTAGAAATAAGAGACCGGAGGATTTATCAGGTAAAAAAATAAGGAGCGTACTATGAATTTTACACATCTTCATGTCCATACAGAATACAGTCTTCTGGACGGTTCCAATAAGATCCAGGAGTATGTGTCCAGAGTGAAGGAACTTGGAATGGACAGTGCGGCTATTACGGACCATGGTGTTATGTATGGTGTGATCGATTTTTACAGAGCATGTAAAGCCGCAGGAATTAATCCGATACTGGGCTGTGAGGCTTATGTGGCTCCGGGTTCCAGATTTGAAAAGGAAACGGGAACAGGTGATGACCGTTATTATCATCTGGTACTTCTTGCAGAAAATAATCAGGGTTACAGCAATCTGATGAAGATTGTTTCCAAAGGATTTGTAGAGGGATTTTATTATAAACCGAGAGTGGATCTGGAGATTCTGGAAAAATATCACGAAGGGATCATTGCTTTAAGTGCCTGCCTTGCAGGAGAGGTGGCCAAGTATCTTACCAGAGGAATGTATGAGGATGCAAAGGCAGCGGCTCTCCGTTATCAGGATATTTTTGGAAAAGGAAATTTCTTTCTGGAAATGCAGGACCATGGAATTCCTGAACAGCAGACAGTGAACCAGCAGCTTCTTAAAATGCATAAGGAAACAGGCATCGATCTGGTGGTGACCAATGACGTCCATTATACACTTGCGGAGGATGCGCAGCCTCATGATGTACTTCTTTGCCTTCAAACAGGAAAGAAGCTTGCAGATGAGGATCGTATGCGGTATGAGGGCGGCCAGTATTATGTGAAATCTCCTCAGGAGATGGAAATGCTCTTTCCCTATGCCACAGAGGCTTTGGAAAATACACATAAGATTTCAGAAAGATGCCATGTAGAGATTGAGTTTGGTGTGACTAAGCTTCCAAAATATGATGTGCCAGAGGGTTATACCTCATGGGAATATTTGAATAAACTCTGCTTTGAGGGTCTGGAAGAGCGTTATGAGCCTGTTACAGAGGAACTTCGGGAAAGACTGGATTACGAGCTGTCCACCATAAAAAACATGGGATATGTGGACTATTTTCTGATTGTATGGGATTTTATCAAATATGCCCGGGATCATGACATTATGGTAGGTCCGGGACGTGGATCTGCAGCAGGAAGCCTTGTGGCGTATACACTGGGGATCACTCAGCTTGATCCGATTCGATACGATCTTCTTTTTGAACGTTTCCTGAATCCGGAACGAGTTTCCATGCCGGATATTGATGTGGATTTCTGTTTTGAAAGACGACAGGAAGTTATTGATTATGTTGTCCGTAAATATGGCAAGGACCGGGTGGTTCAGATCGTTACCTTTGGTACGCTTGCGGCAAGAGGTGTAATCCGCGATGTAGGCCGTGTTCTGGACATGCCTTATGCTCAGGTGGACATTATTGCAAAAATGATCCCTCAGGAACTGAATATCACCATAGATAAAGCGCTTCAGATGAATCCGGAACTGCGTAAGGCATATGAGGAGCAGGAGGATATCCACAGCCTTATAGATACTGCCAAGCGCCTGGAGGGGCTTCCCCGTCATACGTCCATGCATGCGGCAGGGGTGGTGATCAGCCAGAAGGATGTAGATGAATATGTGCCGTTATCCAGAGCTCAGGACGGCTCTATTACCACCCAGTTTACTATGACAACTCTGGAGGAACTGGGACTTCTGAAAATGGACTTTTTGGGACTTCGTACCCTCACAGTAATTCAGAACGCAGTGCAGCAAATTCAGCGCAGTACAGGTGTCCTGCTGGATATCCAGAAAATCGATTATAACGATAAGAAGGTATTGGATTCTCTGGGAACCGGCAGATCTGATGGAGTGTTTCAGCTGGAAAGTGCGGGAATGAAAAATTTCATGAAAGAATTGAAACCTCAGAGTCTTGAGGATGTGATCGCAGGAATTTCTCTGTACCGTCCGGGCCCCATGGATTTTATTCCTCAGTATATTCGGGGCAAAAACCGCCCGGACACCATTAAGTACGACTGTCCTCAGCTGGAACCGATACTGAAGCCTACCTATGGATGCATTGTATATCAGGAGCAGGTTATGCAGATTGTACGTAATCTGGCAGGCTATACTCTTGGGCGAAGTGATCTGGTGCGTCGTGCCATGTCTAAAAAGAAAGCCTCTGTTATGGAAAAAGAGAGGCAGAATTTTGTATACGGAAACACGGAAGAGGGAGTTCCCGGCTGCATTTCCAACGGGATTCCGGAAAAGGTGGCGAATAAAATCTATGACGATATGATCGATTTTGCCAAATATGCGTTTAATAAGTCTCATGCTGCAGCTTATGCGGTAGTCTCCTATCAGACTGCTTATCTGAAATATTATTATCCGGTGGAATTCATGGCGGCGCTTATGACATCTGTGATCGAAATGCCAAATAAGGTTTCGGAATATATCCAGGTGTGCCGTCAGATGGGGATCCGGATCCTTCCGCCGGATGTAAACAGAGGAAGATATGGATTTTCCGTGGATAACGGAACCATCCGCTATGGTCTTTCTGCAATTAAAAGTGTCGGACGTCCGGTGATCGAAGCTCTTGTAAAGGAACGGGAGGAAAGAGGCGAGTATACGTCTTTGAAGGACTTTGTCCAGAGACTGACCGGAGTTGTAAATAAACGCGCCATCGAAAACTTTATCAAGTCGGGCGCTCTGGATTGCCTGGAAGGCAACCGACGCCAGAAAATGACAGTCTACGGTCAGATTGTGGACAGCATTGCCCAGGACAAAAAGAATACGATCGCAGGTCAGATGAGCCTGTTCGATCTTGCGGAAGAGGATGTAAAAAAGGATTTTGAGATCCGTATGCCAAATGTGGAAGAGTATGATAAGGAAGAACTTCTTTCTTATGAAAAAGAGGTTCTTGGTATTTACCTGAGCGGACATCCTCTGGAACGATACAGAGATATTATGGAAAAAACGATTTCCGCCAGAACCACAGACCTTCAGCCGGAAGAAGAAAGCGGAATTGCAAGGATCACAGACGGACAGAAAGTGATCGTTGGCGGAATGATCGTGGATAAAACGATCAAATATACAAAGAATAACAAGGTCATGGCCTTTTTTACTCTGGAGGATCTGGTGGGAACTGCAGAAGTGGTCGTGTTTCCAAGAGACTATGAGAAATGGCAGCGTTATCTGAACGAAGAAGCAAAGATTTTTGTTCAGGGACGGGTAGATGCAGGCGATGACAGAGGCGCAAAGATTATTCTGGAAAAGGTACGGTCTTTTGAGGAAATACCGAAGGAAGTGTGGATCCAGTTTAAGGATCGGGAAGATTACGGAAAACAGGAAGCCGGACTTCTGGAGGATCTGCGCAAATCTCCGGGCAGCAGCAGTGTGGTTATTTATCTGAAGGATGTAAATGCCATGAAGCGTCTTCCGGCCGGATATCAGGTGCAGATCAGTGAAGCCTGGGAGCAGGAGATGGCGCAAAAATATGGATCATCCAATGTTAAAGTTGTGGAAAGAGTATTGAAAAATTTGTAAAAATGCTATAAACTATAACCGAATATGTGTAAAACAGATAAGATTTTCTGTTCTGGCAGCAGGAAATCTGAAAGATGGAGGAATAAAATCATGGCAGAAAAAAAGATCAAAACCATTGGTGTATTGACCAGCGGCGGTGATGCGCCGGGAATGAATGCTGCGATTCGTGCTGTAGTCAGAAGAGGCTTGAGCAGCGGATTGAATGTAAAAGGTATTTATAAAGGTTATAACGGGCTTTTAAACGAGGAAATCATAGATATGTCTGCCAAAGATGTATCAGATACCATTGAGCGCGGAGGTACCATCCTGTATACTGCACGCTGTGCAGAGTTCCGTACTCCGGAAGGACAGGAGCGCGGTGCAAAGATCTGCAGAAAGCATGGGATCGACGGCCTTGTTGTAATCGGTGGAGACGGTTCCTTTGCAGGTGCTCAGAAGCTTGCAAACCTGGGAATCAATACCATCGGCGTTCCGGGAACCATTGACCTGGACATTGCCTGTACTGAGTATACCATTGGCTTTGATACAGCCGTGAATACAGCTATGGAAGCAATCGATAAAGTCCGGGATACTTCAACTTCCCATGAGAGATGCAGTATTATTGAGGTTATGGGACGTAATGCAGGATATCTTGCCATGTGGTGCGGTATTGCCAACGGTGCAGAAGATGTTCTGATTCCGGAGAAGTATGATTATGATGAGCAGAAGCTGATCAACAATATCATTGCCAGCCGTAAGGCGGGAAAGAAGCATCATATCATTGTAAATGCAGAGGGTATCGGCCATTCAGAGGCCATGGCAAAGCGTATTGAAGCGGCTACAGGAATTGAAACACGTGCCACTATTCTTGGCCACATGCAGCGCGGCGGAAGTCCTACATGTAAAGACCGTGTTTATGCTTCCATGATGGGAGCACTTGCCGTGGATCTTCTGGTACAGGGCAAAACCTGTCGTGTAGTAGGATATCGTCATGGAGAGTTTATTGATTTTGATATCAATGAGGCTCTTGCAATGAAGAAAGATGTTTCTCCGTATATGTGGGAAGTATGCAATTCTCTTTCTCATAATTATAAAAAACAGTAAGTCAGATACAACGGAGGTCACCATCAGGCGGCCTCTCTTGTGTATAAAGGAGTTTTATCAATGATCACCAGTTTGCAGAACAGTCAGGTAAAAAATATCATAAAACTGAATCAGAAGGCAAAAGCACGAAAAGACCAGGGCCTTTTTATCGCGGAAGGAAGGAAGATGTTTCTGGAGGCGCCTCTTTCCTGGATTGATAAGGTTTATGTATCGGAATCCATGGAAAAGGATGATGAAGTAATGGAGAAGGCTTCCCGTACATCCTGGGAGGCAGTTGCCGATTCTGTTTTTCGTCAGATGAGTGATACACAAACGCCTCAGGGAGTAATGACAGTCCTGCGCAGACCGGCTTATCAGCCGGAAGATATTCTGAAAAAGGAACAGCCGCTTCTTGTTGTTCTGGAAGATATCCAGGATCCGGGAAATGCGGGAACGATCTTCCGGACAGCAGAGGGCGCCGGCGTGGATGGGATCTTTCTTACAAAGACCTGCGTGGATATTACCAATCCCAAGGTGATCCGTGCGACTATGGGATCTATTTACAGAATGCCTTTTGTATATGTAGAAGATGTGGTATCATTAAAAGAAAAACTTCAGGGCAGAGAGATCCGCTTTTTTGCCGCACATCTCCGGGGAGAAAATGCCTACCATGAAGAAGCCTATCAGAAGGGAACGGCATTTCTGATTGGAAATGAAGGAAAAGGTCTGACCGATCAGGCGGCAGAAGCCGCAGATCGTCTCATCCAGATCCCCATGTGCGGACAGGTGGAATCTCTGAATGCAGCCATGGCAGCCGGGATACTGATGTATGAGGCTGCAAGACAGAGAAGAGGATGATATCCGTCTGATCATGGTACCTGAAAGGCTTTTGCGGAAAGGAGAAACTTTATGGACTTTGTTATGGGGCCTTTTATATGGCTGGGACTTGTGGCGGTTTTTCTGGTTATTGAAGCGCTTACGGTAGGGCTGACTACCATCTGGTTTGCGGGAGGCGCGCTTGTGGCGACCCTTGCCGCATGGGCAGGAGCCGGACAGGTGGTACAGTGGATTCTGTTTATAACTGTGTCTTTGGTGCTTCTGATCTTTACCAGACCGGTTGCTGTCCGGTATATGAACCGAGGTGTGGAAAAGACCAATGTGGAACGTCTGATCGGACAAAAAGCAATTGTCATTCAGAAAGTAGATAATCTGGCACAGACCGGACAGGTCAGAGTCGGAGATGTAGAGTGGATGGCAAGAACAAAGTCGGACGATGTTCAGATTCCGGAGAAAGCAGTTGCAGTGATCAAAGAAGTACAGGGTGTGAAACTAATTGTAGAAGAAGTTAAGGAGGGTTAAACATGGGATTTTTGATTTTTATTATTATCATAGGAATTCTTGCGCTGCTGATTGCAGCTTCCTGTATCAAAATTGTGCCTCAGGCATATGCAATTGTTCTGGAACGGCTGGGCGCTTATAAAACAACCTGGAATACAGGAATCCATTTTAAGGTGCCGTTTATTGAGCGTGTTGCCCGTAAAGTAAACCTGAAGGAGCAGGTGGTGGATTTCCCGCCGCAGCCGGTTATCACCAAGGATAATGTTACTATGCAGATCGATACGGTTGTATTTTTCCAGATCACCGATCCGAAGCTTTTTGCTTACGGAGTGGAAAATCCTATTATGGCCATTGAGAATCTTTCTGCAACAACCCTCAGAAATATCATCGGTGACATGGAACTTGATGAGACTCTTACTTCCCGAGAGGTGATCAACACAAGAATGCGAGCTTCTCTTGATGTTGCCACAGACCCGTGGGGAATCAAGGTAAACCGTGTAGAGCTTAAGAATATCATTCCTCCGGCAGCGATCCAGGATGCCATGGAAAAACAGATGAAAGCAGAGCGTGAGCGCCGGGAGGCGATCCTGATCGCAGAAGGTGAGAAGAGATCTACGATCCTTGTTGCAGAAGGTAAGAAACAGTCGGCTATTCTGGATGCAGAGGCTGAAAAACAGGCGGCAATCCTTCGGGCTGAGGCGCAGAAAGAGCGAATGATCAAGGAAGCAGAAGGCCAGGCAGAGGCAGTGCTGAAGGTTCAGAATGCAAATGCGGAAGGTATCCGTATGATCCGGGAGGCAGGTGCAGATCAGGCAGTCCTGACACTGAAGAGTCTGGAAGCATTTACCAAGGCGGCTGACGGAAGAGCTACCAAGATCATCATTCCTTCTGAATTACAGGGAATTGCAGGGCTTGCAACGTCTCTGAAGGAATTTGTGACAGATGATAAAAAAGAATTGTTAGAAAAAATAACGCCGGACCAGAAGTAAAAAGAACGGCTGATGACAGCTGTTTTAGATAAGAGGAGAGGATTATTATGAATTTAAAAGGAAGAAATTTTTTAACACTGAAGGACTTTACACCAGATGAGATCACTTATCTCATTGACCTTGCTGCAGATCTGAAAGCGAAGAAAAAAGCAGGGGAACTTCACGAGTATTATAAGGGAAAGAACATTGCGCTGATCTTTGAAAAAACAAGCACCAGAACCCGCTGTGCATTTGAAGTTGCAGCTCATGATCTCGGAATGGGAAGCACCTATCTGGATCCTACAGGATCCCAGATCGGCAAGAAAGAAAGTATTGCAGATACAGCAAGAGTACTTGGAAGAATGTATGACGGAATCGAGTACAGAGGATTTGGGCAGGAGATCGTTGAAGAACTGGCAAAGCATGCCGGAGTTCCTGTATGGAACGGTCTTACCAATGAGTATCATCCGACACAGATGCTGGCAGATATGCTGACTATTCGTGAACATTTCGGACATCTGGAAGGCATCCGTCTGGTATATATGGGCGATGCCCGCTACAATATGGGTAATTCCCTGATGATCGCCTGTGCGAAGCTGGGAATGCATTTTGTGGCATGTACTACGAAGAAATATTTCCCCAATGAGGAACTTGTGGAGCTTTGCAAAGGCTATGCGGCACAGTCCGGCGGAAGCATCACTCTGACGGAAGACGCAGCAGAAGGAACCAGAGATGCCGATGTGATCTACACAGACGTATGGGTATCCATGGGAGAACCGGATGAGGTCTGGGAAGAGCGTATCAGTGAACTGACTCCGTATAAGGTGACAAAAGCCATTATGGAAAATGCAGGAGAAAAAGCAATCTTCCTTCACTGCCTGCCGGCATTCCATGATCTGAAAACAAAGATCGGCAAGGAAATGGGAGAAAGATTTAATCTGACAGATATGGAAGTGACAAATGAAGTTTTTGAGTCTGCACAGTCTCATGTGTTTGATGAAGCAGAAAACCGTATGCACACCATTAAGGCTGTGATGGTTGCTACTCTGGGAGAGCCGGAGAACAGATAATGTATGATCAGGAAACAATTTTAAAAGAGATCAGGACAAAATGGGCGGGCAAAACCGTCCATTTTGCAACAGAAACAGATTCTACAAATGAATGGGCCAAAAGACTGTCACAGGATGGAGCGCCTCACGGCACTCTGGCTGTGGCAGAATTTCAGTCGGCAGGGAAAGGGCGGCTTGGAAGAAGCTGGCAGGCGGGATCCGGAAGTTCTGTGATGATGTCCCTTCTTCTGAGACCGGACTTTGCCCCTTCGTATGCATCGATGCTGACGCTGGTGATGGGGCTCAGTGTGGCTCAGGCTATTCAGAAACTGGGCGTGACGGTTTCTATCAAATGGCCAAATGATGTGGTGGTTTCCCGAAAAAAAATCTGCGGAATTCTGACAGAAATGCGTTTGGACGGCATGAAGATCCGGGACGTGATCGTTGGGGTCGGAATTAATGTGGACCAGGAAAGGATTTCCGAGGAGCTTCAGGACAAAGCGACGTCTCTTTATCTGGAAACGGGAAAACATTATGACCGCTGCAGTCTGCTCAGTCTTGTTATGACAGCGTTTGAAGAAAATTACGATAAATTTGTACAGACCTGTGATCTTTCCGGAATCCTTTGTGAATACAACCGGCTTCTTGCCAACAGAGATCAGCCGGTGCGGATTCTGGACAAACAGGCGCCCTGGGAGGGAACTGCCCTGGGAATCAATGCGCAGGGAGAGCTGTTGGTAAAGGACAGGGAAGGAAATATAAAAACAGTACGGGCAGGAGAGGTTTCTGTCCGGGGGCTGTATTCCTATGTGTAAATCCGGACATGGATTTGCAGAAGGGATATTTTGCGTTTATAGATAAAGGAGCTTCCTGTATAATTCAAGTATAGGGAATTCCGAGAAAGAAGGCTGAGAAAAAAATACCTCAGAGTAAAATAAGATTACTGACTTTGCCGGTTAGTAAAAATCTTATTGAACAGAGAGGTATCCGAAATGAATTAGAACACACAGAACGCAAAAATTGCATCCATTACTGAAAAAACTTTGATTGTTGGTATTGATGTCGGAAGCGAAACTCATTACGCCAGGGCTTTTGACTGGAGAAATTATGAGTATGGCAAAAAGCCGCTGGAGTTCAGCAACACGGAATCCGGATTCCTGACTTTGAAAGCGTGGATGGAAGATATCGCAGAAAAACATGGCAAAACTGCTGTGATTCCCGGAATGGAGCCGACCGGTCATTACTGGTTTGCCTTAGGGAAATTCCTGCAGGACAGCGGAATGAAGCCGGTACATGTGAATCCCCATCATGTCAAGAAATCGAAGGAACTGGACGACAACAACCCCAACAAGAATGACCGCAAAGATCCCAAAACAATTGCGGCACTGGTCAATGAGGGACGTTTTTCCTATCCATATATACCCACCGGCATTTATGCAGAGATCAGGAGCCTTTCGAACCTGCGTTTCCAGACGCAGGAAGAACTCACAAGGATCAAGAATCGGATTGCAAGATGGTTTTCCATCTACTTCCCGGAATATAAAGATGTCTGCGTGGATTTGAAAGCGGTCAGCGGAAGAATGGTGTTGAAGGCAGCTCCGCTGCCGGAGGATATCGTAAAGCTTGGGGCAGAAGGTGTGAACCAGATCTGGAGAAATGCGAAGCTGAGAGGCGCTGGAATGAAGAGGGCAAAGACCCTGGTATCCGTTGCAGAGCATAGCATTGGAAGTAAGGAAGCGCCGGAAGCAGCGAGAATCGAATTAAAAAATCTGCTGAATGACATGGATGTATATGCAGCAAGGCTGGAAGAACTGCTCCGGAGTATAGAAGAAAAACTAAAGGAGATCCCATATATTGATAAGCTGATGGCAATCAAAGGGATCGGATTGGTTACAGTCAGTGGTTTTATTGCATAAGTTGGGGACATTGGACGTTTTGATAATCCCAAACAACTGCAGAAACTGGCAGGATATGCGATCGTGGCGAATGATTCCGGTAAACATAACGGAGAAAGTCGGATCAGCTACCACGGGCGAAAGCGCCTGAGATATGTGCTGTATGAGGCAGCGATATCGCTGGTTGGAAAGAATGCGGAGTTCCGGGAAATACATGAGTATTATCGGGGCTGAAAGAAAAATCCGCTGAAAAAGATGCAGTCAGTGGTATCGATAGCCTGCAAGGTTATAAGGGTATTCTACGCGATCCTCACAAAAGGTGTAGATTATGATGCGGAGAAACTGATAGGAGATATCAGAAGACCGCAGATGCAGGCAGCATAACAACCAGAGACAAAACAGGTAATGTTCCTGCTACAGTTGAATTGAGCATTTAGAAAACAAATCTGAGAGTTGAATTCAGCTGTAGCAGGAAAGCTGAAAGGTATGAGGAACAGGCCGGAAAAACGTCCACCGCAAGGTGCTGGTTTGTGGAGCATACAGAATAGGTCAGTAAAACTTAAGACAAAGAATGAGCCAGTAGTCGGCAGGAATATTTTCCATAGGGCAAGACCCTGACAAGGAGCTAAGCTGACACCCTGGTTATGGACAGGCGGGACGAAGGAAGTTAGGACCCTGCAGAAATGCGGGAGATCCTGGTAGACACGGGAGGTTCACTGCCGTAGATGGATGGGTATACACAAGGCCATGTAAAACAGAAAACCAAGACGTTTTACTTCGTGTACCCAAAACCAGCTATTTTCGTACCAGATACAGAGAAAATGCCCATATCAATGGCTCTTTCTTCTGAGATATTTATTGATAGTATATCGAAAAAACCTTGATTTTCAAGGAAAAAGGACTTGACTTAATAGGGAGGAACCGTGTACTTATGTATCAGGATAAAATCGTGCTCTGCGGTGCAAGCGCCTATGAGCAGAAATATTATTTTAATCAGGATTTCAGCTCTCTGCCGGAAGCAGTAAAGCAGGAACTTCAGATCATGTGCGTTCTTTATACAGAGGATATAGGAGGAATTCTGACTCTAGAGTTTGATGAAGATGGAAATCTTCAGTTCAAAACAGAAGCACTGGATGCAGATGCCATGTATGATGAAATTGGAAGTGTTCTGAAGATCAAACAGCTTCAGGAAGAAAAAAAGGAGCTTCTGGAATCTCTGGAAATGTATTATCGAGTGTTTTTTCTGGGAGAAATTCCGGAAGATGCAGATGAGAAATCCACAGATAAGTCCGTGGATCCTGTGGATAACGAGGGCTGATTCATGGAGTTTCGGTGGAAAATCGGTGAAATTCAGATGGAAAATCCCTTTGTGCTGGCTCCAATGGCAGGAGTGACAGATCTTCCTTTTCGTAAACTCTGTAAAGAACAGGGCGCCGGTCTGATCTGTACGGAAATGGTCAGTGCAAAAGCGATTTCCTTTCATAACAAAAATACAGAAGCCCTGATGGAGATGGATCCTTCAGAGCATCCGGTTTCCCTGCAGCTTTTTGGAAGCGAACCGGAGCTGATGGCAGAGGTGGCAAAAAGTATAGAAGAGAGACCTTTTGAGATCCTGGATATCAATATGGGATGCCCGGTTCCCAAGGTGGTCAACAATGGAGAGGGATCGGCTCTTTTGAAGAATCCGAAGCTGATCGGAAAGATCATAAAAGCGGTATCCGGTGCGATCCGGAAGCCGGTTACAGCAAAAATGCGTATTGGATTTGAAGGATATCCGGTAGATCCGGTGGAAATCGCAAAGATCATGGAGGATTCCGGCGCGGCTGCCATTGCTGTTCACGGACGGACCAGGCAGCAGTATTATTCAGGACATGCAGACTGGGATACGATCCGGAAAATCAAAGAGGCTGTCCGGATACCGGTGATCGGAAACGGAGATGTGGACTCACCGGAAAAGGCAGAAGCTCTTTTAAAAGAAACAGGATGTGATGCGGTTATGATCGGCCGTGCAGTCCGGGGGAATCCCTGGATCTTCCGTGAACTGAACCATTATTTTCTTACAGGAGAAAAGCTTCCCCGTCCTTCCGCAGAGGAGATCAGGGAAATGATTCTCCGACATGCACGTATGCAGATCGAGATAAAGGGTGAGTTTACCGGAATCCGGGAAATGCGTAAGCATGTGGCCTGGTATACAGCAGGCATGAGGCATAGCGCAGGACTTAGAAGAGAATCAAATTTAATTGCAGATTATCAGGCATTGGAAAAACTGCTTGATCATTTGAAAGATTAAAAAAAGCCATCGGCTATAAAACCGATGGCTTTTGCAATGTGCGCCTGGCGGCGCACGTTTCTAACGGGTTAAAGTCCCGAATCCGCCCGG
>OAVH01000382.1_pt1 | contig 33391 bp, 28 predicted proteins | sample 1495281 | NCBI WGS metagenome assembly OAVH01 (sample SAMEA2580082, study PRJEB22360) | human gut metagenome | biome: human gut; feature: human-associated habitat; material: faeces | place: Denmark | collected 2008/2010
AGAGCTTCACCAAAGAAGGAGATGAAGAAATGGAAACTGGTTTCATTGGACTTGGAAGGATGGGGAGTAATCTAGCCTGTAATATGCATTCCAAGGGGATTCAGGTATATGGCTATGATGTTTCGCAGGCCGCAAGAGCAAGAGCGGCAGAAGCAGGAATCTGTGTCAAAGACAGCCTGCAGAAGCTGATAGCTGCACTGCATGCCCCGCGTATTATCTGGCTGATGCTACCTGCCGGAGCTGCAACAGAGGATATGATAAAGCGGCTATCCGAAGTTCTCTCACATGGGGATTTTGTCATAGATGGGGGAAATTCGTTTTATCAGGATTCCATCAGGAATTATGAATTTCTGAAAAAGAAAAACATACATTTCTATGATGCAGGAACCTCAGGGGGTGTTCTGGGGGCACGACAGGGTGCTAACCTTATGATCGGAGGTGAAGAGGAGCATTTTCACACGATTGAGAAGCTGTTTCAATGCATAGCACAGGAACAGGGCTATCTGTATACCGGGGAAGCAGGCAGCGGACATTATCTGAAAATGGTGCACAATGGCATAGAATATGGAATGATGGAGGCGATTGGTGAAGGCTTTGAGCTTTTACAGCACGGCCCGTTTCCTTATGACAATGCACAGGTGGCTAAGCTGTGGAACCATGGCTCTGTTATTCGCAGCTGGCTGATGGAGCTGGCAGAGGAGGCATTTCAGGATGATGTGAATCTGGAAGCTGTAAAGGGTGTTATGTATGCATCCGGTGAAGGTCAGTGGACTGTGGAGGAGGCAATGCGTTGTCAGGTTGCTGTGCCCGTCATAGCAGCTGCACTGATGATGCGGTATCGCTCAATGTATGAGGATACCTTTACCGGAAAGGTAGTCGCATCCCTGCGAAAGGGATTTGGCGGTCATAAAACCGCACAATGATGTACACATTCAAGGAGGCAGAAAAATGCAAATCACGATTGTACAGGCAGTAGTAATTTCCATCTGGATCGGTCTGGTCATGTCACGTTCATTCCTGGGTGGAGCCACAACGACACTTCGCTTTACCCCGATGATGACTGGTCTGATCGTCGGTATCGTATTTGGCCGTGTTGGCGAAGCTATGATTATCACCGCAGCCATTCAGTTGATTTATATGGGCGTCTTTTCACCGGGAGGGCAGATGCCTTCAGAACCGGCCATCGCTGCAGCTATCGCCGTACCGGTTGCATTGCTTGGGGACATGAAGCCGGAAGCAGCTATCGCTGTTGCTGTACCTGTAGGACTTCTGGGATCCTATCTCTATCAGTTTCGCTTTTTCGTCAACACCTTTGTCATGCAGAAATTTACGGATAAATACGCAAAGAGCGCCAATGATAAAATGTTAACGGTATCCATCATTCTGATTCCGATTCTCGTAGCCTTCCTCATCTTTGTACCATTCATGTTTGTATCTCTTTACTATGGTGCACCGGTAATCGCAGATATCGTACAATCCACATCCGGCAGCATTATCTTCCATATTCTGGAGGTCATCGGCGGTGGTCTGGCATCCATCGGTATCGCCGTTACCATCTATGTTATCGGAAAGAAGAATTACATTGCCTTCTTCCTGCTCGCATACTTTGTGGCGGTTGTATTAAAGAGTCTGAATATTACAATGATTACGTATGCAATCATCGGTACCATCATCGCCTTTATCTTTGTACTTTCCAAAACCGAGGCTGTCAGCATGTTCTCAGCTACCGGAATTGCGGCGGCAGAGGATGAGGAAGAGGATGATTATTGATATGAAAACATGGAAAGGTGGATACAGTTATGAGTGAAATGCTGCAGAAAAGCGTAAATCTGGAACCAGAGAAAATCACAAAAAAGGATGTCGGTCTAGCATGGCTGCGATTTTATTTCGCAAATGAAATTCCGCATTCCTTTGATAAATATATAGCGCCGTCACTGATGTGGGCGCTCATGCCGATTTTGAAAAAGCTGTACAAGGATAAGAAGGATTTAGCCGAGGCATATCAGCGTCATTTGCTGTTCTTTAATACGCAGATATCCTGGGGAGGCGGAACGATTACCGGCATTATGGCTTCCCTGGAGGCAGCCCGTGCACAGGAGGTGTACATGGAAACTCCTGTCACGATTGACGATGATTTGATTTATAATACGAAGGCCGGTTTGATGGGAGCCCTTGCAGGTATTGGAGATTCCATTGATTCCGGTACCATTCAGTATATCTTCATTGCGATCGCACTGCCATGGGCACAGCAGGGAAATGCCATCGGTGCCCTGTTTCCATTCATAATGTTTTCCCTGTATCAGCTCATCATCGGCTATTATTTTGCTCAGCTTGGCTTTAAGCTGGGACGGACGGCTGCCAATGAGGTGGTTGGTACAAGAATGCAGATCATCATTGAAGCACTATCAATTCTGGGGTTATTTATGATGGGAATTCTGGCGGCAAATTATGTCAAGGTATCATCTACTCTGGCATTCACTTTGTCCGGTAAGAAATTCGTAATACAGGAGATCCTCGATAGCGTCATGCCTGGAATCCTGCCGCTTCTGACTGTAGGCTGTGTATATTTCTATTTCACAAAGAAGGGACTGAACGTCACGAAAGCATTGATCGGCTTAACCGTAGTTCTCGGTATCTTAGCTGGTATTGGCATTCTGTAATTCGATAAGGAGGAACCATTATGGGAAAGGTAGTTCTGGCAAGAGTTGACGCAAGACTGATTCACGGACAGGTTATGACGGGTCTGTCAAAATCCGCAGGCGCAACCGCAATCTTTGTTGCGGATAATGCGGCGGCACATGATCCGTTCACAAAAAATATCATTCTTCAGGCAGGCTCACGTACCGGATTAAAGGTAAGAGTTTTAAAAGAGGATGGGGCAGTGCGTTACTGGAAGGATCGTGCTTATGATGACTATCATGTCATCCTGCTTACCAAAAGCATTGAGGTCATGGCGGAGATCATACGGGGCGGTGTGCCTGTCAGAGAGCTGAACCTCGGCGGTATTCCGCAAAAGCCGGGGTTGACTTCTATCATTAAGGAAGTCGCAATCAATAAAGAACAATTAAAGCTTCTGCAGGAATTGCAGAGCGAATATGATATAGATATCTATTTTCAGGCAATCCCATCCTCACGCAGGGTATCCCTGAAGGAAGCCGCAAAGCTGTTTGAGGAGCATTCCTGATGGTAGGGATCTTGCTTGTCAGCCATGGAAAAATGGCGGAGGGGATGCTGGACAGCATGAAGCTTATTATGGGAGACTGTGAACAGCTGCAGGCTGTCTCTTTACAGGCGGGGGAAGATTTTGAAGACTTCCGTGCGAAGCTTATGAAGACTATACGTTCCGTAAACAGCGGGGATGGTGTACTTGTCTTTGTCGATCTGTATGGTGCTTCCCCCTTTAATGCATCCTGTTATGCATCTATGCAGTTGAAGCACGAGGATATTGCAGTGCGCATACTGGCAGGAATGAATTTGTCGATGCTGTTGGAAAGTGTGTCATTGCGTGCATCCTCAACACTGGAGGAGCTTGTGCAGATAGCGTCAAAGGCAGGCAGAGACGGCATCTGTGAGCCTGTTACAGTACAGGATGAGGAAAGCGATGGTGATTACTGATGAAGAAGGTGCTCATTACACCGCGTTCCTTCGGGAAATACAATAAGGAGGAATTGATTGCCAGATTGAGAGCACATGGCATTGAACCGGTTTTCAATCCATATGGCACTATTCTTACCGAACAGCAAATGCAGGAAGCATTGCGGGATATGGATGGTCTGATTGTCGGTGTGGATCCGGTAAATGAGGCGGTATTAAGACATGCGGTAAAATTAAAGGCAATCGCAAAGTACGGTGTTGGAGTTGATAATATCGCCTGTGCATATGCGAAAGAAAAGGGCATTACAGTAAGCCGGACAGTCAATGCGAATGCCAATGCTGTAGCGGATTATGCCATGACACTGATGATGTGCGTTGCCCGCCGTGTTGTGGAAATCGACAGCGGCTGTCACCATAATGACTGGTCAAAGAAAGAGGCACTGGATATTTATGGGAAAACCATTGGTGTGCTTGGTCTGGGTGCTATAGGAAAAGGCGTTGTTAAGCGTGCCAGTGGATTTGATATGAAGATATACGGCTATGATATTGTACGTGATGATGCATTTTTACAGGAACATCATGTAACGTTTAGTGATGTGGACACCATCATACGGGAGTGTGATTTCATATCTTTGCATCTTCCATTAACAGCAGAAACAAGACATATCCTGAACAAGGATAATCTGGCACAAGCGAAGAATAATTTGATTATCGTCAATACGGCAAGAGGCGGTTTGATCGATGAGGATGATCTGTATGTCCTCTTAAAGGAGAACAAAATCTATGGTCTGGGTCTGGATGTATTTGAACAGGAGCCTTTAGAGAGCTCTTTGCTTTTGACACTACCGAATGTGATTGTCAGCTCCCATACCGCTGCTTCCTCTCAGGGAGCTATCAATGCGATGAGTACGATGGCAGTGGATAATCTGATTCAATCACTTGAGCAGTAAACGGGATAATGTATAGAAACAGATAAGGAGGAGCTTATGGATAAAACATCATTACTGGCAGAATTGAAAAAGCAAAAGCTGGTGGCCGTCATTCGCGGACAGAATGAGGAGGAGGTCACAAAAATTGTAGATGCGCTGTATCGTGGAGGAATACATTTCATGGAAATCACATATACAATACCACAGGCAGAACAGATTATTGCGCATCTGCAGAGTAGCTATGCATCCTGTGAGGATATTATCATCGGAGCAGGAACCTGTCTGGATATCGTAGCTGCACGTATGGCGATATCGGCGGGAGCGCAGTTTGTGGTTTGTCCGCATCTGGATACTGAAATCATGAAGCTGTGTAACAGCTACCGTATTCCCTGCTTTCCAGGAGCGTCAACCGTGAAGGACGCGCTGGAATGTCTGCGTTATGGAGCGGAGGTAATTAAGCTGTTTCCAGGAGATACCTTCGGGCCAAAAGCAATCAAAGCATTAAAAGGGCCTCTCCCGCAGGCGGATTTCATGCCGACCGGAGGTGTCAACGCAGATAATCTGAGAGAATGGCTGGATCATGGTGCAGTCGCTGTAGGAACCGGAAGCAGTCTGACTAAAGGAGCGGCATCAGGTGATTTTGAGGCTGTGTATGCGGAGGCGCAAAAGCTGGTGAGCATCGTTCATGCATATGAACACGAAAACTAGGCTTCTAATATTTGATATGGACGGTTTGCTCGTGGATACGGAGCGGGTCTATATGGAGGGATGGCTGTATGCTTTGAAAAAACTGCATATCGCTGTTCCGGAACCGGTGGTTCGAAGCTGGGTTGGAAAAAGCTTTCATGAAACCGGAGCATATCTGATGCAGGTATGCCATGAGGAAGCTGTGATAGCTAACATTCGAAAGGCTCGTGAACAGTATATTTATCAATGCCTGCAGGATGGTAGCCTTCATGCTATGCCCTATGCGCTGGATGCTTTGCAGGCTGCGAAGGAATACGGTTATCAGACAGGACTGGCGACTTCATCTCTGAAAAAACGTTCTGTTGCGATACTGGGACATTTGGAATTGCTTTCTTATCTGGATATACCGGTATTTGCGGATGATGTAGAGAAGCTGAAGCCATATCCGGATTTGTACCTTCATGTTTTGAAGCAGGCAAATTGCTCAGCACAGGAGGCAATCGCCTTTGAGGATTCACTTACCGGAGCGCAGGCTGCAGCTACAGCGGGTATATTCACCGTTCTGATTCCGGATCTCAGCTTTTCTGATGTGGAGCAGACATGCCCGCATTATCAATATGCAAAAAATCTGTCAGTCGTAAGAGACATGCTAAAGCAGCTGGATAAATGAGGTGACATGCGATGGAGAAGGAAACCATTCAGGACTTGATACTGCGGTATGGTGTTATTTTAAAAAAGCGAAATACAGAGAAACAGAAAACAGCCTTTCTTCGTGCTGCACAGAAACAGCTGGAGGAGGCTGGCTTCACTGTGGATATCACCTGTGTTGCTGCTTCCATTATGAAGCGGGAAGCAATGCATACGTATAATCTGTATGCAGGTGATTTTAACCATGCAGAGATTGTTTTTGTGACTTATTACGATACACCGCTGCTTCAGCTTTTTCCCAGGGAGCGAAAAGCTTTTGCTTCCAACTGGACGCAGGGGAATTTCCTTCTTCATACGCTGCTGTTCTTACTGTGTATACTTGTGATCGTGTTTCTTTTATACAGCGGCGTATTACCAAATCTGCAGCGCTATGGCTTTATGAGTATCTGGGGAGCTGTCCTGGTGCTAGTATGTTTAAGCGGTTTTTATATAGTGCGGCAAATGCGGGGCGGTATGGCTGCAGGAAATACTATGGTACGCAATTCCTCCAGTCTGATTACACTGTTCGCCCTGGCATCCGAATTATCTGAACAGGAAAAGGAGCATGTCGCTTTCGCTTTGATTGATGAGGGTACGCGATCAGAGTATGGATTAAAGATGCTGGATGCGTATCTTAACGGTAAAAGCATAAAGCGTGTTTATCTGGATGCAATAGGAAATACCGGAAGACTGCAATGCTTCAGCAGGGACGAAATCAGTATATCAGCGGATATGGAATGGCATGAAAAACGAAAGGCTATGGATCCATATGGTGATATCCTGTTGACCAGAGGGGAATTTCAAAATAGCGCGGTCATACTACGTGACGATAAGAATGACCAAGCCATTGAGCACATCATGTCTACAGCTGATGCTCTGCATGAGCTAATCCGGCAATGCTTCGATGTATAACTGAAAAAATAAACTGCGGCTTGTGGTGTTTTCAGAAAATGGCCTTCAATTCATTGATGTTGTGAAGGTAACATAGTATAATAAAAGTAACAACAAGGAGGTCGATTTTTATGGAAAATAAGACCATTATCACCATCAGCAGACAGTTTGGAAGTGGAGGACGTGAGATCGGTAAGAAAATTGCCGAGCAGCTGGGAATACCGTTCTATGACAAGGAGCTCATTGAGATTGCGGCCAAGGAAAGCGGTATGGATAAAGAGCTTTTTGAAGAGGACGATGCCCGTACAAGCAAGGGTTTCCGACTCCTGGGTGCCTTGGGTTATTCATTAGGCGGCCCGTTATCAACTATTACAGAATTATCATTGAATGACCGGTTATATCTTGTACAGGAGGAGGTTATCAAGGGTGTCGCAAACGACGGCCCTTGTGTAATTGTCGGCCGCTGTGCGGATTATGTACTGCGTGATCGCAAGGATGTATTGAATGTATATATTCATGCGGATATGGAGGATCGTAAAAGCCGTGCAGTTCACTCCTATGAGGTGGATGAGCGTGATATTGAAGGAAGCATCAAGAAAATAGATAAGCGCAGAGCAAATTACTATGAATACTACACTGACCGTAAATGGGGGCGTGCAGAAAATTACGATATCAGCATCAATTCCTCTACCTTTGGAATAGACGGTACTGTGGAAATCATCAAGCTGCTGGCACAGAAAAAAGCATTATAAGGAATCATTTGAAAAAAAGAACATATAGTAGAAAGGACTGTATGTTCTTTTTCTGTGTGATTTATGAAGATTTCGTGAAGAACAGCGAAACCCACAATTTCACAAGATTGCTTGACAACATACGTCGTCAGGGTTGCTATACTACAGGTAGAAAGACACAAGGAGGTTTCTGTTATGCAATGGAAATTGACTCACAAACATAATCATGAATGTATAGAAAATAAAGGTGGTAAAACACTGAGCTATGATCCCAATCTGGGAATACAGATCATAGAACAGGATGGTTTTGCTTTTAAGGATCTGGATAACAACGGTATGCTGGATCCCTATGAGGATTGGCGTCTTCCGCTTACTGACAGGATTCAGGATTTTACAAGCCGCTTTGTTTTGTGGCAGGAGGGTGACTGTCTATATTACCGCAAGGGAAAAATTGAATTATCCAGAGAATTCTGCGACTGGATGGAGCATTGCGATAATCGCTCAATGATATTACAGGCAGTTGATCCGGATTTGGAAAATGAGGAGTATCTAAAGGAAAATTACATCCTGGCTATGCTGCTGCTGATGTTTGATAATGACCTCGATACGGGAAAGGAAGACTATCTGCTGCAGTTAATTGTACAGAGTATGGATCTGGGGGTGCTGGAGAATATAATCTATTCCATCATGGAGGCTTTGAAAAAATATGTAACAAAACGTTCTGCCGGAGTACAGCAGGAGCTTATATTATAGGACAGCGCTGAAAAAGTGCTGTTTTGTTTTTACATGGAAAACATTTTGTGAAACCTGTTTGTAAATATGCGAATACCTATATATAGTATTGTAAGTGAGAAGTCTTTCCGCTATAATTCCGCTCATAGAAGAAATGGAGGGATGTCTTGAGAACCTTTATGCTACACCACCCTAATTGCATGGAATGCGGTATGCATTCATTTGACCCTAGAAAAAAGGCCATACGGACAGCCAGGTCAAATGCCGATTATAGTGACTGTAAAGTCTTGTTGTTGGTTAAAAGCCAGTTTTATGAGTATAGGTGCTTGTAAGATCAATAAGAGTAGTAAAGGCAGAATTTGTCGTATAGACTCAAGATATCTCGTACATTTTATTGAAAATATAACAGTAAGCGGATATAACAGGATCAATATGCATGTTTGCATATGCAGGTACCTTTTCTCGGAAAGGATGAGAAGGTATGAAAAAAACAATTATGTTAAGCCTGGCAGTATTGCTGCTTTTTGGCTGCAGTGTGAAAGAAGAACAGAAGGAAAACTACAGCGATGAAATGAAAATAACACACGCAGTTGATTTATCGAAAGAAGACGGAGCGGATAGCGTAGAGCGTGATGGTGATCAAAAGGAATCTCCATATTTTAAGCATCCTGATTTCTATAATATGAAATCAACTAGTACCTTAACACTGCTTCCTAAATTCAAAACGATTCAACAGACAAGTGAATGGAGCTGCGGTGTAGATTCTGCGCTTATGGTATTGCAATACTATGGAAAGCTTGGTGAGTATAATGAGGAAACGCTTGCGCAATTTCGTACCAATAAGCTGAAAAGTGAAGCAACCTCACTGAAATCCATGATACAGATTTTTGAAGGAGTTGGCGGATTCAAAATTCATTCTACGTATGATTACAAAGAAAGTGAATATGAAAAAATCAGTCTTTCCATGATTCAGGATTATCTGAAAAAAGGCATACCTGTTATGGTAGCATGGAATGACTGGGGCGGACATTGGCAGGTTATCATCGGTTACGATACCATGGGAACAGAAACTACACAGGATGACGTGCTGATTGTGGCAGATTCCTATGATACAACGGATCATAATCAGGATGGCTATGGAATTTATCCGGCAGAGCGTTTTTATTATAATTGGACAATGTATGATTTCTTTACGGAAAATTATGGTGTTGCTGAACGTGACAAGCTGTTTATTGCAGTTGAACCGGAGGTATAGCGGTGGTATGTTAAATTTCAAAGTACATTTTGAAGGAAGCCTTGAAGTACAGGCGATGGCATTAAAGAATGGTAGGCGCTGCCCACCCATGGTGTGATGGATATCGTGATTACTATGGAAACAGTATATACAATCCCAGATCTGTAAGCAATGCCTTGTCCGATGGGTTATGTCAGAGTTATTGGACAGCAACAGGGTTGATGGATGAAACCAGCTGGTATATCAGCAATAATGTGGAAGCAGTGCGTGATGATGTCGTAGAGATGGTAGCTGGAAATGCGGTAAGAATACGGTTTCAGGAATACTACGGAGCGGAACGGATGCAGCTTCGTACCCGTTCAGACATACTGAGTGCAATGGTGGTGTATGGATTTCTCACGTACTAGGCTATAAGCCCGCCTATGGTGTCATGGTTATTTACGTATACCCAATAAAGAGCTTATGCTGAAGTTTGCCCAGGCTCTGCAAAAGAAAAATATGGGATATGTGTACCGTATGGCAATTCGCAGTGATGAAATGCTGGATGCAACTCTGGAAATGAATACCTCAGCCATGGAACAAATATGAGAGGAAACACATGATGTAGAAATACCATTATTACAATATAACAATGAGGACAGTCTTTCCTGTGTAGTAACATTGGTATACCTGAATGCCAGAGATACGTATCGCATTGAACGTGAAGAAAAAACAGGAAAAGGGTATGCGGACTTCATATTTCATCCGCAGCGTGAAGGCGATCCGGCAATTATATTGGAATTAAAAAAAGACAGTTCACCGCAGGCCGCACTGAAACAGATACATGAAAAAAACTATTTGCAGAAGGTGAAGGACTGTGAACAGATACTGCTTGCAGGTATCACATATGACAGCAGGACGAAAAAGCATCATGTTTGCATGGAATGTATAAAGCGTGATGATTAGAAGGCAAATTTATAATACCTAAAATGATCTTTCTGCACATAAATGCACAAAATAACAAAAAAGACAGAAGCATGAACCTGTACAGTTTGCAGGCATGGATTCTGTCCTTTGCTTTTTGAATGCTTACTATTGAACAAGTTATAGATTATATAAAGTCTTTTTATAAATAAACTACCTCGCTGCAAGCAATGAGGTAGTTTATTTTGAATTATTTGTTGTAGGATTCTTTTTATGCTGTTAGTATTTCATCATTTCTGATTATTTCGACTATTTTCTATTTTATAAAAATCATTTTATGCAGATGCAGAGAATAAATATATGTTTGAACGGAATGGTCTGGATATAAAATCTGCATTGCTTTTTTATACATCGCCAGTTGCCCCTTATAGCGCTTTCGGAATTCCTGATCGTCGTTTAAAGAGTCTGTTTTAAAATCTATGATCGTGATGCTCTCTTCCTGAAAGCTCACAAAATCCATGTATCCGTGTAATATCTGCGCTTCATCCTTTACCATGAACGGCATTTCATGATGTACATTCCCTGTGCATGCCTGCAAATAATCAGAATCCTTTCCCAGCTGTAAAAGAGTCTGTATATCCCATTTCTTTAAATCCATGCTCAAATCAGCTGCGGTAGTTATAATATCATCACGATTCCAAGGGGGTGTAGCGAGTCTTTCAATCATTTTATGCATCATAGTACCATATATACTTCCCTGTGTAGCTTCATCAAATGTGAAGGCTGGCAATTCCCGTGTTTCCTGTGCGGATGCAGTTACCAGCTCGATGGTGCCGGAAGGCTTTTCATATACCTTAAAAGGATGATATGCAGCTTTTTCCACACTCTGTACCTCACTCTGCCATAAACGGTGCACTTCCTTGATTGTGAAAAGCGGGCTTGGGTTACAGAGGAAGGTCTGCAGAATCCATGAGGTGTAGCCATTGCGGTTGTAGACACCTGACATACTCAGCGGATGGCGGTAGGTATCCAGATCCAGAATACAATCCACAATATGCATCTGTGTCTGTGCACGCGTCGTAGCCACATACAGAATCCGCATTTCTTCCTCCAGCTCTTCCTTGTCTTTCTTATGCTCCATGGCAATTCTCGCAACTGTAGTTCGAACGTATCGCTTTGGTAAATCCATCGCCTTCATAGCAAGACCAAGCTCGGAATCACTGATACAGAAGTCCTTAAATTCAATCGGCGTTTGTTTATCTGTAGACCACAGGAACACTACCGGAAACTGAAGACCTTTAGACTGATGAATGCTCATAACACGAACAACATCTGCCTCACTGCCGATGGGAATTGCTTCGGCTGTCTGTGCGTCCTTGATCTGTTCGATTTGGGAAAGGAATGAGGATAAGCCTGTGGCGTACTGGTCTTCAAATTGAACAGCCTTTTCAAACAACAGATCCAGGTTGGTTTTTTCCTGAATTGTCGTATGGAGCCGGTAGTAATCCTTCAGCTCATACAGCTGGTTTATCAGCTCACTGATACGGAGCTTATTGCCTTGGTGAACGAATTCCTGTAATTGTTCAAAGCCTGGAAACGGATGCTCACAATACCAGGAGTAATAAGACTGTCCTTTTTCCTTCTGCAGCTTTGCTTCTGCCAGATCCATGGTTGATTTCTGAAACAGTGGCGAAAGAAGAGTTGCGGTAAAGCTGATGTCGTCGTGCGGATGAAGAATACATTTCATTGCGGATAAAATCACCTGTACGGCATTTGATTGATAGAAGCCGTATTTTATATCAATAAAATATGGGATGTTTAATTCATCAAATATCTTCTTCATATCATCCTTACGGGCGTTTCCGCGCACAAGAACGACAAAGTCCTTCCATTTCCGCTGTTCCCGTTCCCTGATTTCCAGAATCTGATTGGCGATATAGCTGGCCTTCAGCTCATTTTTAGAAACGATCAGTCCTTCTGCCTCCTTGATTTCATTATGGAATACTGCATGGAAGCAGATTGGAACATTTCCTTCCAGCTGGGCAGGAACACCAGTTTCCACATCGTCCTCCTTCGCATAGCTGCAGGAAAAACCGTCGATGTTCATCAGCTGCTTAAATAAATCATTATTGAAATCTACAATCATTTTCTTGGAACGGTAATTGTTGGACAGATAAATGACCTCATCATAAACACCGCGATGATCAATCAGTCCTTTCATCAAGGCTGGCTTGGCATGGCGGAAGCCATATATAGACTGCTTGATATCACCGACACGAAATACATTATTCTTTCTGCAGATCAGCATAACAAGCTGATTTTGCACATCGTTGCTGTCCTGAAATTCATCAACCATGATTTCCACAAATTTATCACGGTATAGATCGGCAACCTGACCGCCCTTTGCCTGTAGTATCTCCAGAGCGAAATGCTCCATATCATCAAAATCTATGACCTTATGCTCCTCCTTTGTACGGGCATAGACACTGCGGTAATCCTGGCACATTTCCACCAGCTTTTTCACATACGGATACAGATAGCGGATATCCCGCATAAATTCATCCTCACTGAACAGGATATCCAGCTGTGCATCCTCCAATCCCAGCAGACCTTTGCGCAGACGCGCATATTCCTTGTCCTCTTTATCCGGACTGGGCGGTACTACGGCATGTACGATGGCGAGAAAGGCAGTGCGGTATGCCTGATAATCCTGCTGCTGCAATGCATCCTTCAAATCCTTTACAGCCAATAGCTTCTGTTCCACAATGGCATGCTTTTTTACCTGATCGTCATATTTCAGACGGTATAGCTCATCTATTCGGGTAAGTGTTTCCTCATAGCGTGATGCTTCCACATGGAGATATTCAAAGAAATTTTCATAGACTTCCTTTGGCAACTCCTCCAGCAGCTTCTTATCACGGTAATTCTCTGCCAGAGAATCCAGCCACTCGTTTGGATTGGATTTGCTGGAAGCTAATACAGCCAGATTCATAATCATAGAGCGTAGTGCATCATCGTTCTCCGCTCTGGCCGAAAACATTTGACACAGCTGTAAAAAGACGGGATCCTGCAGCTGGTATTGTTTTGCGAAGGCTTCCTCCAGTGCCTGCTGCTGAAACAGAACCATGGTTCCATTATCCATAATGCTTTTGATACGCTGGGGGTCCAGTCCAAGAATATAATAATATTCCTGAATAATGGAAAGACAGAAGGAGTGAATCGTTGATATATGTGCTGTTTGAATACTCGTCAGCTGGCGTGTGATATATGCCTTTTCATCCTCTGTCTGTGCGGTAAGCATAGCACTTTGCAGCTCAGTAGCAAGACGCTTTTTCATTTCATTGGCAGCAGCCTCCGTAAAGGTCATGGCAAGAATGGAGTCAATGGAAACATGATCCTTCATAACCAGATCCATGAGGCGGGCAATCAGTACCGTTGTCTTTCCACTACCGGCGGATGCGGAAACCAGGATATTGCGCTCCTTTGTCTGAATTGCCTTTAACTGCATGGGATTCCATTCAGGCATCCTCATCACTTCCTTTCGCTTGCTGGTAGATATCATCCTCTACCTCTACCAGCTGTGTTTTTTCTGCATATATGCCTTTAAAGCGGCATATTTCGTAATAGCTGCAAAACATGCAGGCTTCTTCCATCGGCATACAGCGAATGTCACCGTTCAGTATCCTGTTACCGATGAGCTGATACATCTGTGTAAAATAGCGTTCTATGCTGGAAAGCTCATACAGCTTGCGGGCCTTTACAGCACCTTCCTTATTTTGTGTGACACCAACGATATGCGTGCCATTGTCATCCAGTGCCTGAATTTCATGATCCATTACCCATCCGTTTAAGCGGTGTGACTTATAGCGTACCTCCTCATATTCCTCCTTGCTGGAAGGCATATGGGTTACCGGCTTGCGCCGGGACAGCTTTCCTGCGGTATACGGAATATTTTCATTTTTTAATGATACATAGAAGGCGCCCAAAACACGTTTTTGAAACTCTTTACTACAGACGATGGCATAGGTCAGCAGCTGTAATTGCAGGGCTGCGAATACATTGGTCTGGGATAGCGTCTTAGCAGAGCTTTTGTAATCGAGAATACACAGAAATTCATCGGATGTATCAATGCGGTCGATATAGCCCTTTAATGCCAGATTAACCTTCTCGTTTAACGGTATCTGATAATGAAATTCCTTTTCGCTTTGATAAGGGGACAGCAGGGAATGCTGCTCATATTCATCTAAGAGTGATAATGTCTGTGTCATAGATGTCAGAATACGCTGTGCGACATTTTCCAGCTTTTTCTCCAGAGAAGGAAATACATCCTGCATAACCGTAATCTCCTTCATGAGGATTTCCTCAATTTTTTCCTCTGCAACCCTTGTATATTCCTTGCCGTATTCCTCGGTAAATGTTTCCAGAAGATAATGGGACAGCGTACCGGCATAGGAGTCAGGGAAACCGACCTTCATCGGTTCGCGCAGGGACAGGCCATAGCGCAGAAAATAGGAGAAGGGACACTTTACGTAACGTTCCAGAGCAGATATGGAGCCGTGAATATTGCCGTCTCTCACAAACAAAGCTTCTGCCATAGCAGGTGACAGCGTTATGTTGGTAGAAACTGGTTCATAGCTTCCATACAGCGGATAGGGGCTGGATTTTGCTTTTGGATCATGCAGCAGCTTTCTTACAAATTCCTCTATTTCCAGTGCAGCCTCCATTCCTTTTCCCTCATAGGTTCCTAGCGGATAGGAAACGTAAATATGAGGGGCGGCATACAGCTGTGCAGATATCTGTTCCAGATAAAACTGGTAGCGCTGTTCCATGGTAGGATACGTGCTGATAAATGCATGATAATTTTCGTCAAAAATCCCTTTTTTCGTTTGAAAAGCAGGATAGTCCTTTTGTGTACAGCCAAGAAGAAACTGGTGCTCTCTGCAGAAGGGAGCTTGCCGCAAATCGGATACGATAACACCCTTTCGCTGGCTTGGTGCACTGCTTTGTGAGATATCATCGAGAAAGTACAGAAAGAAGGTGATATCCTCTTTCTTATTTATATAAGGATAGAGTTCCTTCAGCATTGTTTCAATGTGCAGAAGAATATTGGTATCCGAACCATCCTGTGCGATGGATTCTCTTACGTAGGTAGAAACGGTTTGTATCAGCGCAGGCAGGGAATCCGGCTGTGTTAGCGGATCTGTTAGCTCCTTTACCTGTCTGCGTACCTGTTCTGCATCCTCCTCCAGCTTCTGCAGCTTTGTAAGCTCAACTGTATCCAGAATATGTCCCTGCTCTGTAATGCCTTGCAGGTGGTCAAAGGGTTCCTTGATATCACAGGAGAATACATCGAGATAATCCTTCAGCTTTTGCAGCTGCTCTATGTGGAAAACTCCACAGTCCAGGACATTGCGCAGGGAATCTGTGTCCGGTTTTAAATAATAGGAAAAAAGAGCGGAAAAACGGTGCGGAATGATGCTGGAGCGGGAATCCTGCAGGAGGGTGTAGGGGATATGATAACGCTGAAATATCTGTGCAAGTATTGGTTTATAGGATGTATTAGCCAGAGTGATATGCAGTGTGTCCGCATCCAGATCATGGTCGATGATGTACTGGGCGCAGGCTTCAATTTCCTGCCGCTTGTTGACTGCATGAAAAAAGGAAACTGTTGGTTCATATGTTGCAGGCTTTATACGGTGTGCCCCCTGTTGAACAAGCTGCTGTATGAGCTGTTCCTCCTCCAGGGTATGGCAGACGTCCAGAATGTAAAGCTCCTTTAAAGCATGCTTCCGGATGTTTTTGAGTGCTGCATGCATCTGAGTAGAGGGTACTGCAATATCAGAAAGCTGTGTGAGAATTGTAAATAGCTCTTTTTGTGCCTCACTGCTTTGCGGCAGCTCGTGCAGAGGTATCTTCCAGAAGCACAGCGAATCCAGAAATCCTCTGCATTCGTTTAGAAAGACTGGAGAATCTGCCACATCCTGATAAATTTTTAAATCTGGAAGGATCGTTTGTATACGTTCCTTATACAGATATAGGGCCGTATGCTTAGGCAGTACCGTTGAAGCTGTTTGCTGCTGCAGCCATCCCTGCAGGGTGTTCAGCTTCAGACCAAGCATACCGCTGCGTGTTTTTAACAGCTCTTCACGTATGGAAGCATGCAGATAGGAAGGGGCAAGCAAGGTTGTTCCCGGTTTTAGTTCTTGTAAGAATGTCATATGATACCTCCCGTGTATATACTTTTGATACTTTATATTCATTATATGGAATCTGGTATAATCATACCATATTGCCTGCAGAACATCGACGAAAATCTGTCTGTATAAATATGGGAAAGGATCACCCTGCATATATACAGGTGGTCATTTATTAGGTGTTGGAAGCTGATGTACAAGTAGTATGATTATAATAGGAGACTGGGAAAATTACAAATGAAATGGTTGCGGGAAGGACATTGCCTGCAGGATACAAATGCTACATCCCGTAAACCTACCTTCTCAGACCAAATGGTGAAAAAGCTGATAAATAAAGGCTGAAATTGTATTTTTAGGCATTTTAATAAAAGGTATGATATGGTAAAATACAAGCGTCGAATAGTTGGGACAGGTGATGAAATGAAGAAATATTTTCAATTCAAAAAAGAAGAAAAGGCAGTGCTTGCGGCGGGGATCCTCATCATTGTGATCGTTCTTGCGGCCGGTCTTTTGAAGCAGCGGTTTGTAAAGGCGGAGACATATGTATCTCAGGTTGAGGATAGTGCGCCAATCAATGCGATAACCGCGAAAAAGGAAACCTTTGTGCTGGAGCTTAATAGTAAGCTGAGCCAGAAGGCGGAAACCTATGTGAATGCGGATACGGATGCTTTGAAAGCTGTGAAGCTTGATTTATCGGCAGTTGATATGACAACGCCGGGTACCTATCAGGCATCTGCTTCGTTACATAAAGAGCGTGTTACCTTTGCTATAAAGGTTGTAGAGAATGCAAAGCCGCTCATGAAGGCAGCGCATGAGGATTTTCAGTTTGTGATTGAGACGGATTCCACTATGCAGGAGGTAATTGAATATGCCGGTGTAACGGCTGTTGATTCATCTGGAAATGATATAAGTACTTCGATTACAGGCTGGGATATGGAGCTACCAACAGAAGCAAAAACAGTGATCTATCAGCTTCGTGTGAAGGATGCACAGGGGCAGGAGGCAAAGAAATCCGTACGGGTACAATATCTATTGCCAAAAGAGGATAGGAAGGAGTAAGATAGAACCATATGCGACTTACCGCACATGGTTTTTTATTTATATTATAATTAGCTCTATGTATCTCCATGATATCGGGATTTCAAATGGTATGCAAGGAAATTATAGCTCCTTCTGTAATGTACCTATGTAATGTAAAATTAAGGAAATTCACACAGACATTTTGACATTCAAATACATATAACTTATAATCGCATTGAACACGTATCAGAAATAAGAGGTGAAAGCATGCGGAGAAAATCCAGGGTAGCAGACACATTGAAGCAAATCTGTGCAGACATCAGTTTTTCTTCTATACAGGAAGGCTATGAGGGGGTCAGTGCACAGCAGCTATCCGAATTCATGGGGATGGATCGGGCAAATGTAAGTAAAGAACTGAATCAGCTTTTTCAGGAGGATGCAGTCATCAAAATTACCGGGCGGCCTGTCTATTATTTTGATAGGGAACGAATGGAGGAATTGCTGGCACATCCGCTGGACACCTGCACTGTACCATCCCTGCAGGATTTTCTGCAGGGGCACAGGCAGGATACAGAAAATGATTTTGACAAGCTGATTGGAAGCGATAAAAGTCTAAAGACGATGATAAACAAAGCGAAGGCTGCGATGATCTATCCACCGTTTGGTCTGCATACCTTACTGGTAGGCCCGACAGGAGCCGGTAAGACAATGTTTGCGGAAATCATGTACCAGTATGCAAAGGATCATGGCGTATTGAATAAGACAGCACCGTTTGTCATATTTAACTGTGCCGAATATGCGGACAATCCGCAGCTTTTGCTGGGACAGCTGTTTGGTTATGTCAAGGGTGCTTATACCGGAGCGGAGCGGGAAAATGAGGGACTTGTGGAAAAAGCACAGAATGGAGTTCTGTTTCTCGATGAAATTCATCGCCTGCCTCCGGAGGGACAGGAAATGCTGTTCATGCTGCTGGATAAGGGAGAATACCGTAAGCTGGGAGCCAATGAGACAAGCAAGGATGCAAGGGTGCTCATCATAGCCGCAACAACGGAAAATCTGGAATCCAGTTTGCTGCAGACCTTCCTGCGCAGAATACCAATGACAATAACCATGCCTTCTCTGGAGGATCGCTCGATTGAAGAACGTTACGAGCTGATTGAAAAATTTTTCAGGCAGGAATACAATCAGGTAAAAATACCAATCCATGTAAAGGCGAAGGTCATGCGTGCCCTGCTTTCCTATGACTGTAAAGGAAATATCGGTCAGCTGAAAGCGGATATTCGTCTGCTTTGTGCAAATGGTTTTTTAGAGCATATCTCACGACAGGATGAAGTAATTCGCATTACGCTGTCTCTGCTGCAGGAGCATATTTACCATGGACTTTTGAATTCCGGCAAACAGAAGGAAGTGGATGATTTCCTGACCATGCATGATCAGGATGTATTTGTGTATGATCAGGAGACAAAGCTGGAGCGCTATGATGGAGAATTTTTGAACATCTATGAGGAAATGAACCGCCGTTTTCAGGATTATGAGGCAAAGGGGTACGATAATACAAAAATCAATCACCATATGCGTACCTATATAGAAACCTACATAAAGACATTGAGCAATCAGATTGAAGAGTCGGGAAGTGAAGCGATGCTGTATAAAATCGTTCCGATTCATGTGTATCATGCAGTGGAGGTCGCATTGCAGCTCGCCCAGCAAAGGCTTGGTTACCCAATTTCCAAAAAGGTGTATACTGCAATGGCCCTGCATATTTCCGCACTGCTGGAAAATAAACGCAAGGAGCATGAGCTGAATCCGAATGTATACGATGTATTGAGTGAAAATCCGAATGAGTACCATGTGGCGATGGATATCATGAGCTTTCTTCAGAAGGAACTGGAAATCACGTTTCCACCGCAGGAAATCGTCTTTTTCACGATGTTTCTGTGTATAGAAAAGGACAAACCGCAGGTAAACGGAGCCATTGCGCTTCTTGCGCTGGCACATGGTAACGGGGTGGCACGCAATATGGTGGATGTTGCCAATGCCCTGCTGGATACGCGGCATGGACATGCGCTGGATATGAGTCTGCATCAGAGTGTTGATGATTTTCTGGATACGGTAACCCGCAAGGTAAAGGAAATTGATGAGGGAAAGGGTGTACTGATTCTCGTTGATATGGGATCGCTGTTGTCCTTTGGTGAAATTATCACACAGAAAACCGGCATCCCGACGAAGACGATTGATATGATATCCACCCCGTTTGTGCTGGAGGCATTGCGAAAAACCATGCTGAGTGAGTATACGCTGGAGGATTTGTATCGTGAGCTTAGAAGCTATACACCGTATATCGGCAAGCTGTATTCTAAGGAAATCAAGCAGAAGGCATTGCATCAGTATGTTATCGTAACAACCTGTTTAAGCGGGGAAGGGGCTGCGGTGAAGCTGGGAGAGCTGATCCGTTCTGCGATTCCTGCCATTGATGAATACCATATTGATATTGTGCCGTGTAATACGGAATCCTTTCAGGACAAGCATCTGGAAAACAAACGCATCCTTGCTGTCGTAGGAGCCAGAGATCTGTACCTGGAGGATACGCTGTATATATCAAGTGACAAAATTATTTTAGAGGATGGTCTGGCGACGATTGCACAGATCATATCCACGGCTGTCGGTGTGGAGGACAGTGAACCGGTTTCCTCCAATATCGTTATGAATAACTTCTTGAAGGAGTCACTGGTTTTTCTGGATCCGGTAAAGGCGGATGATGTAATTCGCAAGTCTTTCCAGGTCATATCCAAGATGTGGGATATCGAGGATTACAACCGGATTCTAATTGGCTATATGATGCATACAGGGTGTATGATTGAGCGCTGTATTCGGGGGGCAGATATGGATTATACGGATTGTGAAAAGCGTATTAAGCGTAATGAAAAGCTGTATCACCTGGTTCGTACCGCTATGAAAATCATTGAGCGGGAGTTTCAGATTCGTATCAGTGACACAGAAGTGGCCTATATTATGGATAACTTTGACACAGAATAACACACAAGCTGAAAGAACAGGAAAAGTGCTGATAAACAGGCACTTTTTTATTTTGGCACGGGAATTGCTACAGGATTAGTGAAGGTTATAAGAAAGGAGAAATGTATGGAGGATAATGTATGGGTCTTCGTCTGTACACATGGAAGATTCGGAGAAGAATTGATTAAATCCGCTGAGATGATTGCTGGTGAGACAGAGAATGTATTCTCGTTTTCCCTGCTTCCCGGTATGCCGCCGGAGGATTACCGTTCCATGCTGGAGCAGCAACTGGAGAAGCTGCAGGGTGGTAAGGTGCTGTGCCTGGTAGACTTGTTTGGAGGAACACCGTGTACGACGTGTGCAATTCTGTCAAAAACCTATGATATGCAGATACTATCGGGATTGAATCTGGCTATGTATATCGAGGTTACATCACAGAAAGGGAACTATCCTATTGATGAATTGAAATCTGTAGGACTTTCCACTTTAAAGGATAGTGGAAAGGATGTTGTAAAGCTGCTGAGCGAACGATAGGAGGAATGTACGATGGCAGAGATTCGTTTGATTCGCATAGATTTTCGTCTGATCCATGGTCAGGTGGTCACAAAATGGGTAAAGCAGGCAAACGCTGATCGAATCATTATTGTAAATGACGCATTGGCGCAGGATGAATTTTTAGGGAGTGTATATAAAATGGCGGCACCTTCCGATGTACGCGTAAGTATTTTCACCATAGACAAGGCGATTACAAAATGGGAGAAAAATCAGTTTGGGGAAGGAAATGTATTGATGCTGTTTAAATCCGTAGAGGATGCACGAAGTATGCAGAAAAGAGGATTTCCGATGAAAGCATTGCAGATCGGTGGTCTGGGAGGCGGCAACGGACGCGTAAATACGCCAAGTGGAATCTCCTTTGATGCAAAGGATGCCACACTGTTAAAGGAAATACAAAATGAGGGGTGTGAGGTATATATACATGTCGTGCCAAGTCAGCAGAAGTATGAAATCAATAAGGTCATAGAAAATCTGGAATTTTAAAGAAAGAGAGGAGAGGATTTTATGAATACATTCTTATTAGCGATGTTGTGCGGTATCTGGTATTTCCTGTCTAGTATTGATTTTGGATACACCATCAGTGAAACACTGGGATCACCTGCTCTGATTGGAGCTGTTCTGGGAGTTGCGACTGGTCATCTGCAGGAGGGACTGATTTTAGGGGGAACGATTGAGTTGATGTATCTGGGAATTATATATCCTGGAGGAACTGTACCGGCAGATGGATCGGCTGCGGCATTGATCGCCATTCCAATTGCCATTAAAACAGGAATGGAGCCGACAGCAGCCCTAGTAATTGCCGTACCTTTCGGAATTTTGGGCGGCTGGGTTTATAATCTGAAATATACTGTTAACTCCTTCTTTGTACATAAGGCTGACAAATATGCAGAAGAAGGAAATGTAAAGGGTATGATGCGCTGTGCCAGAGAATGGCCGCTGCTGTTCATGTTCTGTATCACCTTCCCTGAGATTTTCCTGGCAAATATGGTAGGACCGGATGTTGTATCCAATATACTGAACATGCTGCCGGAATGGGCAATGCACGGAATTGAGGTTGCGGGTGGTGTCATGCCTGCCATCGGTTTTGCTATTGCAGTTTATACGATTGGAAAACGTGATCTCGTACCGTTCTTTGTAATCGGATATTTCCTGGTTGTATATTTTGAACTGGATGTTATGGCAGTTGCAGTATTTGCGACATCCATCGCTTTACTGATTTACTGGATGACAAACAAAAAGGAATTAGCGCCTGCTGTAGAGGAGGATGATGACTAATGGAAACAAATGAAAAGAAGCTTACCAAGAAAGACATAACCCGTTCCTATATCCAGTGGAGATTGCTTGCTGAGGTATCTCACTCCTATGAACGTTATCAGTCTTTGTCTATGGCTGTAACCTTATCGAAGCCATTACGTAAATTATACACTGACGATGAAGAGTATAGAAAGGCTCTGGTACGTCATATGCAGTTCTTCAATACGGAGGCAACCATTGGTGCTATCATTCCCGGTATCGTTTTATCGCTGGAGGAGGATCGTGCAAATGGTGCTGAAATTCCGGATGAGGTCATAGCATCGATTAAGACAGGGCTTATGGGGCCTATGGCAGGTATTGGTGATACGCTGTACTGGGGAACCATCAAGGCAATCTGCTTCTCACTTGCGGCAACAATGGCATTAAGCGGTAATTATGCTGGCATGGTATTTGCTTGTATCCTGTTTCCGATTTGCGGATTTACGATTGGATACTTTATGTGGCATATGGGATATCGTATCGGTAGAACCAGTATTTCCAAAATCCTGCAAAGCGGTGTTGTAAATAAAATTATTCAGGCCTGCAGTATACTGGGGCTGATGATGATGGGGGCATTGTCCGCAAGCTATGTTACATTAACTACAACAGCTGGTATGAAAATAGAAAACAGCGATCCTATTCTGGTACAGCAGATTCTGGATGAAATCATTCCGGGTATTCTGCCGTTAGCTGTTATTGCTCTAATATTCTTTGCCATAAAGAAAAAGGGTATGAAGTTTAATCTGTATATCATTATCATTATTGTACTGAGTCTGGTCGGTGCATTCTTTGATATCGTATAGGATAAAATCTTATCGTCTGTGTTTAGAAACCATTTCTTTACAACGAAAGTTTACCAGATAAGGGGAGGAATTTATGGATAAATATAAACAGGCTGTAACAGCCACTGTAGATGCAGAGTTTGATCATCTATGGAAGCTGGCATCCTATATTCATGCAAATCCTGAAATAGCCTTTGAAGAGAAGAAAGCTGCATCTGCACTTTCTTCTTATCTGCATGAGGCAGGATTCATTCTGGAAACAGGTATTGCAGGATTGGAAACAGCCTTCAAGGCTGTATTTAAAAAAGGAGACGGCCCCAGAATCGCTGTGCTGGCTGAATATGACGCATTACAGGGATTGGGGCATGCCTGCGGACATAACTTGATTGCGACAAGTGCACTGGGCTGTGCCGTTGCTGTAAAGCATGCATTGCAACAAAGTGATCTGCAGGGAAGCATTGAGGTATATGGTACTCCTGCTGAAGAAGACGGCGGTGGAAAAATCATCATGCTGGATCACGGTGTGTTTGACGGTCTGGATGCGGTATTTTTAATGCATCCAACCAGTGCCATGGCAAGAATCGGCGGGGAATGTGCTTCCTTTACGGATTTTGTAATTGAATATTTTGGAAAAAGCGCCCATGCGGAATCTCATCCGGAAAATGGAATCAATGCCCTGGATGCCGCAAATCTCTTCTATCAGGCTGTAGGTCTTACGCGCCAGCAGCTGAGAGATTCGATTCATGTCTGCTGTATCCTGGCAGAAAGTGAAAAGGATATCGGCCGGATTCCCGATTATGCAAAGCTGGAGGTTGAGATTTCCACCATGCGCGTGAAGGATATTGAGACAACGAAGCAGAAGATTATCAATATCGCAGAGGGAATGGCCCTTGCCAGCGGCTGCCGGGTGTCCTATAAGGAAATTCCAGGCTATTATGGACGTATGCCAAATGCTGTTTTGGGTGAGCTTTGCCGCCAGGAAATGCTGGCCCTTCAGGAGCCGATGATGGAAGGTATGCCAAGTGATGCCGGAGGAGAGGATTTGGGAAATGTATCCCGTGTGATTCCTGCCTGCAACCTGTATATGACATTGCTTCCGGAAAAGAAAATTTCCGGACATACAGAGCAATTCCGTGAGCTTGCGATATCTGATGCAGGAAAGCACTGTCTGGATGTTTCCAGTAAGGGTATGGCAAACAGTATTGTACGGCTGTTTCAGGAACCGGATCTGCTGAAGCAGGCAAAAGAGGAGCTGAGGTGCCGTCAGAAGGAGGAGGCTGCGAATGAATAATATCGGAGTATACGGTCTTGGTGTAATGGGGCAATCCCTGGCGCGTAATATCATGAGTAAGGGGTTTACCGTATCCATATATAATATAGAAACGGAAGTGACAGAAAAGCTGGCAAAGACCTATCCTTCTCTGGATGGTTACACGCGTCTGGAAGACTTTGTGAATAGTTTGGAACAGCCGCGTAAAATCATTTTAATGGTGACAGCCGGCCGTGTTGTGGACAGTGTAATCAATTCCCTAAAGCCTCTTCTTGAGCAGGGGGATATTCTGATTGATTGCGGTAATTCCTTTTATGAGGATACAGAGCGTAGAATGCAGGAGCTGGAAGAGCTTGGTTTACGGTTTATCGGAAGCGGCGTTTCCGGTGGAGAAAAGGGTGCCTTGTATGGGCCTAGTATCATGCCATCGGGTGATTATGCTGCCTATCGTGAGATTGAAGAAATTTTTACCGCAATGGCCGCTAAAAATGAGGATGGAAGCTCCTGCTGTACCTATATCGGCAGAAAAGGCTCAGGGCATTTTGTAAAGATGGTACATAATGGTATTGAATATGCGGATATGCAGCTAATTGCTGAATGCTATGGTATAGGAAAGCGGCTGTTTCCTAATGACCGTACAGCTGTTCAAAAGATATTCGGCCAACTGAATAAGGACAATCTGAAATCCTATCTGCTGGATATTACAGAGGATATCCTGGAGAAAAAGGAGGATGGGGAATGGCTGCTTGATAAGGTATTAGATGTCGCAAAGCAGAAGGGCACCGGCAAATGGACAGCCCGTGTATCACTGGAATACGGCGTACCTGTACCAAGTCTTTTAGAAGCTGTGGAGGCTAGATTTTTATCCGCAATGAAAGAAGAACGTATTGCGGCACAGGAGTGCTGTAACAGTGAAGAAGTGCTCTGCAAGGGGGATGCGTCCTTGACTGCCAGCCTGTATAAGGCTATGCTGCTGGCGAAAACAAGCATATACGCGCAGGGATTTGCTTTGATATCCAGTGTAAATAAGGAATGTAGCTATGGCATTGATATGAAACAGCTGTCAGTTATATGGCAGAATGGCTGTATCATTAAATCAGAATTTTTGAAGGAAATTTACCAGGCTTATGAGAAAAATCCGGATGTCAGCAACCTGCTTGTTTCCCCTGTATTTATAAAGCATATACAGGAATGCAGAACAGCGTTGCAGGAAGTGATTCATTATGCGATGGAACAGAGGATATATGTACCTGTTTTGTGCAGTGCGCTGAATTATATAAATGGCTATACTTCCGCAGAGCTGGAAACCAATCTGATTCAGGCACAGCGGGACTGCTTTGGTGCACATACCTATGAGCGTGTGGATCAGGAAGGGGTATTTCACAGCGATTGGCTGAAATAATGTAAAAAGGCCGTGAGAGCCTAGCTTTTAATAAAAAATTATATAGAAGGAAGCTTTGAATTCATTGTAATTATGCAAGGATTTGAAGCTTTTTTTATTATATCCTGTTCCGGTTAGGCTGTAAGTATTTTTTATTTGGACATAGGACGCATGACGGATACAAATTGCTGGAGATTATCAGTGCTACAGAACGGCTGTATGTTGAAAAGAGCATTATAATGATAAGCTGAGGAAAAGATAACAGTATCCATTATTCTGTCAAAGCGCTTCAGAAGTTTTTTCATTCAGCATAAGAGTCTTCATGTTAATATAGAATGTTAAGAAGATTATAAAATCAAAGAGGTTAATGATGGACATGTAATGTTTCCTCATCATGAAAAGTCACGCAAAATTTATAAATTTCGACAGAAAACGACATTGGTTTACTTCTGGACATATTTAAATTATTGTTAGTGGTAGAATCAGGAAATGGATGGAGGGAATTTTATGACGGATACATTGACAAAGGATTTATATGAAGAAATTACAAATCTTCTGCATGACATGGGGACACCTGCGCATATTAAAGGTCACTATTATCTTCGTACTGCTATTCTGGAGGTTTATTTTCACCCGGAGCTGCTAAAGAACATGATGAACGGCTTGTATGCATTGATTGCGGATACCTACGATACGACATCTTCCTGTGTGGAAAGAAGCATTCGCAATGCTGTAGAGGCAACACTGGATCGAGGAGATGTGGATTTTCTATACTCTGTTTTTCGTAATACAATCAGCAAAAATAAAGGAAAACCGACAAATAGAGAATTTATTATGATGGTCGTGGATGTCCTGCGTGTCCGGGCATATGTGAAAACAGCTTAGTTTCTTATATTTACAATAAGCAAAATTTTGCTAATATCGCCGCAAAAACAGTCAGAAGCTGACAACCTCTGACGTTTTTATCAACGGATTTGGAAAATAAGGGAAATGCGGCTTGACTTATTTTAATTTGCAGGTATCATATAAGAAGAAACGCGAGGAAAAGTGTGCAATACGTGATATCGTATTGGATGCTTTTTTGTATTCTGAAGGAAAGGATGCCTGCTTGTTTACAGAAGCATAAAGAAATGGCAGGAATTTAGGGATAAATTGTGAGATTAACTGTAGATGATATCAAACGACAGACAAAGAGTGAGACAAAGCTGATCAAGGCCAGAAAGGTGCAGCAGGAAAATCTGATCAGGAAAATATATATAACAAAGACACAAAGCGAGTATCATGTGGAAGCACGGATGGAGACCCTGAGCGGGAAGTTTTATGCCACGCTGCAGTTCACCTTAAACTCTGAGAGTGATGTGGATTATTATTTCTGCAGCTGTAAGCGTACAAAGATTTGTGAGCATCTGCTGGCGGTGCTGTATCAGATCCATGACTTGCAGCCGGAAAAATTTCCTTTTTCCTATGAACGAAAGGTTGAGGAGCAGGAGACGATACAAGCAAAATCTCCGGCTTCCCTTCCTTTACCGCAGCTGCAGCAGAAGGATACATCCATGCGGACAAGAGCACGTGAGGAGTTTGCGGAAAGAAACGCCGCTCCTGTGAAAAAGAAAGCATTGCAAAAGGAGATTGTCATAGAGCATCAAAACATCGAAGCGATGGTGAAGGAAAATACAAGACGTCGGGAGCTAATGAAGCAGTTTGCGATATCCAGTCATATTCTGTCTGAGAGTAAGGTGTATTATCAGGAGCTGCAAAATCGTGAGCATGTGGAAAAGGTGCATCTGTTTGTAGAGGCAGAATGCTCTGACCAGCAGCATATGTACATTTCATTAAAGATTGGTGATAGAAAATGGTACACCGTCAGCAGTCTTACGGATTTCTTTGAACGGCTTGCCCGCCAGAGCTATGCACAGTACGGTATGTCTTTGGCTTTTACTCATTCCATCAGCCGTTTTGATGAGGATAGTCAGGAGCTGATAAAATTTCTGAAAAACTGTTTCTATGAAGGAAAGACGCTTGTATCCAACCCGAGTGTCATGGAGATTCCTCCCCTGTATATGGATGAATTTTATGAGCTGCTGGGACGCCTGCCGCAGCGCTACCGCAATATTCAGATGAAGGATAAACGGCAACTGCTTGATATCCGTGTAAAAAGCGAAGAGGATTTCATTCTGCTTACCTTTCGCAACTGGTCTTTGCTGAAAAGCGGAATCCGGGGCAGACATCATTTATACCGTATGCAGGACGATACACTGTACCGTTACCGTTTTGATGAACAGGGGAAATGCCTGGAGCTGATTGATTCTTTAAGTGAACAGCAGCTGTATGTCCGCAATGAGGAGTTTCCTGATTTTTATAAATATGTATTAAGTGAAATACGGGATTATGCAAACATGTATGGGATTGCGAAGTATGCCTATACACTGGAGCCGATCGGTCTGGAGCTGTATGGAGATATTGATGAGCTTGGAAGGGTCTATTTTCAGCTGGATGTGCTGTATGAGGACGAGCGGATCCCCGGATTTCAGAACAATCAGGAATATTTACCACTGAAGCAGGAAATTGTTGAAAATTTCATACGGCAGTATGCGGATATCATACAGCCGGAGGAGCATTGTGCCCTGTTTCATGATGTGAGTGAAACCCTGCTGGAGTTCATGCGTGACGGTCTGCCATTTCTATCTGGATATTGCGAGATTTTCGTCAGTGATGTGTTGAAAAATATGAACAAGAAGCATGTAGTAAATCTGCAGGCAGGACTTCGTTTTGCCGGTAATCTTCTGGAGATTGATTTACATAGCCGTGATATTCAGAAGGAGGAGCTGCTGGATGTTCTTCGTGCCTATCGCAGGAAAAAGCATTTCTATCGGTTGAAGAACGGGAAGCTGCTGAATCTGAAAAGTGATCAGCTGGAGGAGCTGGATACGATGATGCAGGAGTTTCATATTGAAGAAGCGCAGCTGCAGCAGAATTGCATTCAGCTTCCCGGATACCGCTTGTTTATGCTGGATGCCTTTACAAAGGATAGCGATCATATCGCATTCCATAAGGAAGAGGTCTTGCAGCATGTGCTGGACTCATTTGGATCAATCAATGCGCAGGATATTGAAATTCCACAGCGCTACAGAGAGCTTTTGCGTGATTATCAGAAGGATGGCTTCCGCTGGCTGAAGCTGATGCACCGTTATGGCTTCGGCGGGATTCTGGCGGATGATATGGGACTGGGAAAGACCTTGCAGGTCATCGCCTTTTTGGAAAGTGAGCGGCAGCAGGGACGCACGAGTATTGTTGTTGTCCCAAGCAGTGTGCTGTATAACTGGGAGGATGAGGTACGTAAATTTGCCAGTGATCTGGAGGTATGCTGTATCACCGGTTCCCAGGCAAAGCGTGAGGAGCTGATTCGCAGCAGTATGGATATGGATTTGCTGATTACTTCCTATGACTATCTGAAACGAGATATTGCCTATTATGAGAACCGTACCTTTTTCTATAAGATTCTGGATGAGGCGCAATATATTAAAAATCAGCGGACGATGAATGCGACAAGCACCAAGCGGCTCAAAAGTCACCATGCCCTGGCGCTTACCGGTACACCGATTGAAAATTCACTGGCAGAGCTGTGGAGTATCTTTGATTTCCTGATGCCGGGATATCTGTTTGATTATCGTTTCTTCTCACATCATTTTGAGAAGGAAATCGTTATGGAAAAGCATAAGGAGAAGCAGGAGCAGCTGAAGAAGATGGTACAGCCGTTTATTTTGCGAAGGGTGAAGAAGGATGTGCTGCAGGAGCTGCCGGAGAAAACGGAGACAACCTTGAGCATTGCCTTTGATGAAGCAGAGGAGACGATGTATATGGCGAATCTTGCACAGGTGAATAAGGAGTTGCAGCAGGAGCTGGATCTGGTTAAGACAAACCGGTTTCAGGTACTAGGGATGCTGATGCGTTTGCGGCAGCTGTGCTGTGATCCGCGTCTTGTATACGATGAGGTAACGCAGCCATCCAGCAAGCTGAAGGCGTGTATGGAGCTGGTGAGCTCTCTTGTGGATAACAACAAGTCTGTTCTGCTGTTCTCTAATTTTACTTCTATGCTTGATCTCATTCAGGTGGAGCTGCAGCATTTGCATATCCCGTATTTCCGTATGGATGGAAGTACCGGAAAGGAAGACCGAAGAGAGTTGGTGCAGAAGTTCCAGGATAAGGAGCGAAAGGTATTTTTGATTTCATTAAAATCCGGAGGAACCGGTATCAATCTAACAGCGGCGGAAGCGGTAATTCATTATGATCCGTGGTGGAATGTATCAGCGGAAAATCAGGCGAGTGATCGTGCGTATCGGATTGGACAAAATTCCAGTGTGCAGGTGTATAAGCTGATTATGCGGAATACGGTGGAAGAACGCATTCAGCATCTGCAGCAGATGAAGAAGGAGCTTGCGGATATCTTTGTGGAGGAGAATGAGGCAAATATCATGAAGATGGATAAGGAGCAGATTTTGGAGCTCTTAAAGGTTAATGGATAATATAAAGTGTATAAGAAAGAGACTGCGGTTTACAGACAGTCTCTTTTACATTTCAACATTCAGTTGTGACCGATGAAGTTTCTGGGATTTTTTTGATACAGAATTTCTTTCTGCTTGTTGGAGCTGATATGGGTGTAAATCTGGGTGGTGGTGATGGAGCTGTGCCCCAGAATATGCTGTATATAGCGGATATCTACATCCTCCTCGAGCAGTTGTGTCGCAAAGGTATGCCGAAACATATGCGGAGTAAGATGCTGGGGGATTTTCAGTATTTTTTCATAACGGGCAATTAGAAGGCGAACGGATTGTTCGGATAATGGATTGCCTAGCTTATTGATAAAAAAGTAGCCGCTGGTTTCTATTTCTTTTTGAAACAGGGCACGATAAGAATACAGAATCTTCAAAACATCCGGATTTCCAATCTGCAGAATGCGCTCCTTTGCGCCTTTACCGTAAATACGGACATATCGTTCACGCAGATTGATTTCATCATCCTTGACATGACAGAGCTCTGAGACTCTCATACCGGTGGAAAAAAGAAGCTCCAAAACAGCGGCATTGCGTGTGCATACCTTACGCTGGTAGCTGGTTTTACAATCCTTCATTTCATCGTAAACACGGCTGAAGATCGAGGACAGTGTGCAGATGTGTGATATAGGCAAGCAGAGATTCTTTTTGGATATCATAGCTGTAAAGCTCCATGAAGGATAAAAATTATTTCAGATCAATCTGATATGCCTTTAACGTATGGGCATTCAGTTCTTTGGCGATAGTGCATCCTGCAAATACTTTATGGCACGTTTTCTAAAAAAGCCGATATAAAGAAAAATAATAACAGGTAGTTTTAGTGTAATTATAAAAATCAGACAATATTCCAAAGAAAAAAAGTCCCTAAAACAGGGACTTTCATCAGCTAGTAGATTAAACTCATCACTTAACTTCATGGTGATAACTTCTAAACACTGAACTTGCTTTCTTTATAACCATTGCTTTTTTTTAAAACCTGACTTTAGAAGCAAAATGAAAAAAATGGTGCTAAATCACTTGATCAAGCATCATTTTTATTTGTTGTGGTGATAAATAGAAGTTCCGTATCGGCAGATTGAAGTGTTCCGACAGTGTTGTGATGGTCGGTGAGGATGGAGTAATATTGATGTATCTGCTGTTCTCCTCTCTCAGAACTGTATAAGTTCGCATGAATTCATAGAGTCTGGAAGTGCAGACCTTATTCCCCAGCACTTTAAACTCAAGGATTCTGCTCAGCAGCACTGCCAGATAGCAGATCAGGAAATGCCCCTTGATCGTGCTTTCGCTGCGGCAGAAAACCGGACGGGCATCCAGCTCGGATTTCATGATTTTAAAGGACTCTTCTATCCGCCATAGATTATGATATACATTATAGATTTCCTCATCATCCATTGCCAGCTCAGATGTTACCAGCATATTATATCCGGCCAATTGACAGTCTTTTTTATATTTTTTCTCATTCAGTTGGACGATCACCTTTTCATCTGTGGCATTCCCATCCTTGTCTGATGATGAGAATGTCATATATCTCGATGATTCACCATACTCGCTTTTCTTTGCCTGACACGCTTTTAATTTCTTTGCTTTCTCATACATCTTTTTCAGTTCATATTGTTGCTTTTCACATAAGGAGGGATTAAATGTCAGAATGCGTTTTTCTTTTACCGTGAATCTTTTTTTCTTCTTATCCTCGTCCTGGAATTCATATTTGAATTCATCGATAATGCTCAGATATTTATATTTCAGCTCTTTGTTTTCATCATACACGCATGTGAACTGATTGTTTTCATTCAGCACCCACTGCTGTTCCCTGTCACTCAGCGACTTTACAGATTTCGAAAAAATATAGCCATCCCTGTTTTTTCTGGCTGCATAGATATTGGCAGCGCAGTTCAATCCTTTGTCAGCCACCTGAACGGTTTTTCCTGATATATTGTTCTGTTGCTTCAATGCCCCGATCATATTTCTTAATACTGGCTTCTCGGACTGATTGCCGGGATAAAGTTTCATTGCGATAGGAAGCTGATTGGTATCAAGAAGCAGGCCCAGACCAATGATAGGATCAGTACGGTTCTCTTTAGAGGGACCCTTTTTCTGAATGTCGCTTTCTCTATCAATTTCAAAGTAGAAATTGGTGCAGTCAAAATAAGTCTTCGAGGTAGATATGCCATAACGTTCAGAAACTCTGCTGGTGAAGATCTCAACGATCTTCTCATATTCGTCACCCATGATCCCAAGTGCAGTCAGCAGCTGGTCATAGCTGAAACCTGTCATGTCCCCATAAAGATAAGGGATCACCTCATGAAAGGTCTTGTATTTGGAGCATGGCTTCACACATCTTGCATAGATGAGGCACTCCATGATATCGCTGATGGAGAATCTGAAATCACGATTATACTGGAGCAGGTTGATATGTTCAGATACCCTGAGACCATCAAGAATATTTTTGATAGGGAAATAGCCGAGGTAACGGACAGGGGATTCCTCGATAAGCCTGATTTTTTCAAGTTCTTTCCTGCTTTTGAGCTCATCGTTGAGTTTTTTGACTTCCTGAGAGAAAAAGGAGATAGGATCAGCGATACCGGAATCAATGAGATCATGGACGTAACCTAGAGATCTGAAAGATTTGTGAGAGGTATTCTTTTTAGAGTGGTCATAGAAACTTTCATAGATCTGAAGATAGAGACCTTTCTTCAGATGAGATTTTTTAAGGAAATAAGCCATAGGAACCTCCAAAGTGTATAGCACTATGTAACACCATTATTATAACATAGAAAAACTTTTTTATCAAATTATTTCAAAGAAAAAAAGTCCGCTAAAACAGGGACTTTCATCAGCTAGTAGATTAAACTCATCACTTAATTTCATGGTGCTAACTTCTAAACACGGGGACCAAACAACAGTGATCCGACATTTATATCTACATGCAAGGCTGAAATCATT
>OAVH01000409.1_pt1 | contig 32048 bp, 35 predicted proteins | sample 1495281 | NCBI WGS metagenome assembly OAVH01 (sample SAMEA2580082, study PRJEB22360) | human gut metagenome | biome: human gut; feature: human-associated habitat; material: faeces | place: Denmark | collected 2008/2010
TGTTGGAAAGGATGGACCGGGTGGTCATGGTTTCCGAGAATTACCACAAGGGCTGCTACCTTCGCAGGGATGAATACATGGTGCGTAAAGCGGATACAGTCATAGCCTATTGGGATCTTGTACCGAAAGGGGGAACATTCTACACGGTGAACAAGGCGTTGGAAAGCGGAAAGTCGGTCATCAATCTTTATGAAAGGATGAAATAGCGGCTGTCTGTATTGGAATGGAAAAGCGAAGTGTGAAAGCCGGTCGGCCTTCACACTTCGCTTCTTTTCATATATACATTACCTATTCCTCAGAACCGGAAGAGAGGGCACGCTGTTTCCTCCGTTCCTCCTTCTTCGCTTTCTGTTGCTTCTTCTTGACCTCCATTTCAGCCATAATCTGCTTTAAGGGCTTGACCGTTTCCGGGTTTTCACGCTTGAACCGTTTGAAATAGATACTTTCAATGAACTGCGGAAGCGGGGCTTTCCATGCCTCCTGCTTGTGGTTGTCTATCTTGCCGAGCTTGTCGGGGTTCAGACCCAGTTCACGGGCCATCTGTACTTGCTTGTCTGAAAGACGGTGACGTTTCTGCGCCACCAGCCATTTTTCCAATATCGCTTTTGTCATTGCCATCGTTCATTTTTTTTGCAAAGATAGAATTTTTGCATTGATTTCTCTTAAATACCTGTTGGTCAGCATTATCTTATAGTCCATAATATATAAGTGCCAATATTGGCAGAAATTTAATATGACGATGGAAACAAAAAGAGACAGTTTGGATATATAAATCTCCAAAAACAGGAAAAGGCACACCGATATCACATCGACATGCCTTCTGAAACTATGACAGCAAAAAGAAACAATTAAACGAATTCATTTATATTAAATGCCTCTGTCTGATTTTTTGTATTATCCATTGCTGGAGTATGTGAGTCATCACAAAACATACTATCAATAAGATTTCCTATCTTCTTTTTGATAGCGGCTTCTTTCCGCATAATTCTGATGATTTCTTCTTCAGATAGATAGATGCGTGGGGCACGAATTGCAGGATTTCTTTTTATGCCAAAAGATTCTGCTTCTGACTTCGGCATTGCTTGTTGTTTTTTGTTTTTCTCATTCGATTCCATATTTACATGTATTTATTCCAATCAATTCCAATCTGTTCCAAAGACTGTTTTGATGTCTCTTTTCCATTTGGCATATTTTCCTTGAGCAGTTTTTCCAATTGGCTTTGAGTACTCAATTCGGTTGAAAAGAACCTGAACAGGTCTGTATCCTGAAGTTGGTACAAGGTTTCGGCAGCATTTCGGATTTTCTTTCTGTCATCCGTCCCCGAAATAAGCACATCAGCGACATTGTCCAGTTCCTCAAAAGTCAATGCCCTTGAAAAATCCGGGTCAGGAACGCACCCGTCATTTGACATAAGTTCCCGTTTTTCCGATTCTGTCAGTCCTTTTTTGGGAGTAAAGTCATCAATCACGTCATCCGGATTTATATCCTCATCCTCCTCTATGGGTTCCTTTTTCATAGGCTCAGAACGTGTGGGAGTTTTTCTCGCCACTTCCGGGTCTTCAAGATAGACTATCTTCGTCTTGCCGATTACTTCATTGTACTCGTTCAGGGGATTCGGCTGCGTTTCGGTATTCTTTTCATGCCCGACTTTAAGGATATCGTTCTCCGCTTGTGCAATCCATGCTTCAGCCTTGTCCAGTCTTGCCCTATACCGGGCTTTCCTTGCTTTTTCCGCCATCCGTTTTTTGCGTAATTTCCATAACCGGATACGTGCAATGCGCATATAACGAAGCTGATTGTTCCAGAATTTATAAACTTTCGGACTGAATATAAACATCCATACCTTATATAATATATAAGTTGCCGACACGGCTTTTACTGAAAAATAAATTAATGTTGTTTCCATGACTATTGAATTTTAGGAGGTGAAAAACGGTCTTTATACATTCGGGTGATTTCCTCGATGTTGAGTTCTATATGCTCGGCTATGATGTTACTGATATAGCTCGCAATACTTACTTCGGGAGCTATCACATTGAGATAATTCTTTATCTCGTCGTACAGCTTGCGGTTCAGGTACACCTGGATACGTCCGGGCATGGGGGTATTCACCAGATACTTTTGACGAAAGTTACTGTCACTTTCAGGCATATTGCAAGATTTGGAATTTTTCCGGGCTGTTTCTTTTTCCGTATCCTGCCTTTCATTGTTTCCCTCTTCCGGAACCTCAACCACTATGATATCCTCGTTCTCGATGGCATCAGGAATGTCACCGACCATATACCCCCTGATTTTTTCTTCATTCACTTTTACAATTTTCTTTGCCATATCTCAATTACAGGTTAAATTTTACAATCAGTTCATTTGCCAGTTCCTGCAATCCGCTGCCTTTAAGCTGTCCTGCCGGCGGTGGAAGGAGCGAACAGCGGAAATAGGTGCGTGTCCGGGATGAGAGTTCCTTGTCATAGCGGCAGAGATCGGGAATCATTGAATCCAGAATTTTCAACCCCTGTTTCTTCATCAATGCCATATAGTTGTCAAGCACCTCGGTGTTGCTTCTTTTCTTGACCTTGGTCCAGAACAGGAACACGTCTTTCAAGGGAATGTTCTTCCGGTTTTCCGCACACTTCATGACGCTTTTGGCAAAGACAAAACTGCTGTCCATGACAAAATTGTCAGCGGCAATGGGGGTCAATACATAATCCACATTGAAAATGGTCTGCAAAACGCCGGATATGTCCATAGATCCCGGCAGATCTATGAAAACGATATCAAAATCTGCTTTTGCCGCCAACTCTCCGGCCACCTGGCGTGCATTCTCCGGTTTTGCCTGCCTGATAGGATAAATCCTACATCCCCTGAGTCTCTGTTCCTCCAGCAACACCATGTACTTCTTGTTTATCTCCACCATCTCCATGTCCCGTTCCCTCAGATTGAACAGGCTACGCTGGGTGGAGTCACAATCAACGATGGCCACATTCTTGCCCATCGAATAATTCAGGAGACTGGCAAGCGTTATCAACATGGTACTTTTGCCGACCCCACCCTTTTGATTGCTGACCGCAACGAATAACGGATTCTTCTTCATAACTGAACTTTTTTAATGGTTTATTATACTATTGTTTTACTTGTCTGTTGTTTGCTTTGTGACATGGTTTGTTAGTGATACGGTTGCTTTGTGCTCACCAACCGGCAAACCGACCAACCGATAGTTCTCTGCCTTAACAAAGCAAGCATCCAATCATTGCCCGCCTGTTGCAACAAGTGCTTTCGCTAACCGGCAATACAACGGACAGTTACTTGACTATTGGTTTGTTTTACCGTTCATGCTGCAAATAAAAGGGTATTTTTTTATACCGTCACCATGTTTCGAGGGAGGTGACGATCTGTGTCACCATATGTCATCACGTTACATATAACTTGCTATTTTACAACAGGATAAACCGCAATAACTTTGCACCGACAACGGAACGGATACGGCTGCGAGGGTTTTCCGAAGCCGAAGAATGAGGCTGAAGGTCAAAACTCAATTTGACGAAGGAAAATTCATTACCAAGCGGTAATAGCAAGTTGTGTTTTGGGCAGCCCGAAATATTTCGGGCAACCCAAAACAACTTGCCGCTCGCCTGACGGCTCGGGATGGGATTCACTCCAAAGTCGTGAATCCGGGACGGAAGATCAGAAACAAAAACATCAATGCGTATGGAAGAAAACAAGAACAGAAAAACAAGAAAAAGTGCAGGCCGGAAATCAAAATCCGATCCTGCCGTGTACCGTTACGGTATCAAATTCAACTCACGGGAGAACGCGCAATTTGAACTCTCGTTCCAGAAATCGGGTATGGCTTACCGTGCAAGGTTTATTAAATCAGTACTACTGAACAGGGAAATCAAGGTGGTCAGAATCGACAAGGCGGCAATGGACTATTATGTCCGTCTTACCAATTTCTATCATCAGTTCCAGGCCATCGGCAACAACTACAACCAGACGGTAAAGGCAATCAAGAACAACTTCGGGGAGAAACGGGCATACGCCCTGCTCCGCAATCTGGAAAAGGCGACCATAGATCTGGTGGTGCTGGGCAAGCGGATCATCATGCTAACCCGTGAGTTTGAAGAAACCTACCTTATCAGAAAACAGAGGGAGGAGGAATGATATGGTGGCAAAAATCAACAGGGGTGCGTCGCTCTATGGGGCTGTCATCTACAACCAGCAGAAAGTGAACGAGTCCATGGCACGTATCATTTCGGGCAACCGCATGATTGCCGATGTCACGGGCAATCCGGAGCATGTCATGAGGAACACGCTCTGGGCTTTCGAGAACTACCTGCTTGCCAACAGGAACACGGAGAAGCCGGTGCTGCACATATCGCTCAACCCTTCGGCGGACGACAAGCTGACCGACAGCCAGTTCGCAGACCTGGCAAGGGAGTATATGCAGAAAATGGGGTACGGCGACCAGCCCTACATCGTGTATATCCACGAGGACATAGACCGCAGGCATATCCATATCGTTTCCACCTGCGTGAACGAGAAAGGGGAAAAGATTGACGACGCCTACGAGTGGAACCGCTCGATGGAGGCCTGCCGGGAACTGGAACGGAAGTTCGGACTGAAGCAGATGGAGGACAAACGCAGGGAACTGTTGGAGCCGTACCTCAAGAAAGCGGACTATCGGAATGGCGATGTAAAGCAACAAGTTTCCAACATCCTCAAAAGCGTGTTCTCCACTTACCGTTTCCAGTCATTCGGGGAGTATAGTGCGTTGCTGTCCTGCTTCAACATCGAGGCGAAACAGGTCAGGGGCGAATTTGGAGGAACACCTTACAACGGCATTGTCTATACCCTGACAGACAATGCAGGCAAACCGGTATGTACGCCCATCAAGTCCTCCCTTATCGGAAAACGCTTCGGTTATGAAGGAGTGGAAAAGCGTATCGGTTACAATACCCGTGAATACAAGAACAAGAAATGGCAACCAAAGATACGGAACGGGGTGGCACTCGCCATGCACGGCTGCCGGGGCAACCGGGAGGATTTCATCCGTCTGCTCAATAGGCAGGGAATAGATGTGGTATTCCGTGAAAATGATGAGGGACGCATTTACGGCGCAACTTTCATCGACCACAGGAACCGGGAGGTCTATAACGGCTCGCGGCTCGGCAAGGAGTTCTCGGCAAATGCCTTTGAACGCCTGTTCAACGAACCGGGCAATATCCCGGACCTGGATGCTCCCACACCGGATATCAGCGGGCAAAGCAGTTTCTCTGCCGGCATGGAAGATGCCATCGGACAGGCTTTCGGGATCTTCAACTTTGAAGCAAACGGTCCCGACCCGCAGGAAGAGGCTCTTGCCCGAAGGCTGCAACGCAAGAAGAAAAAGAAACGCCGTTCACGGGGTATCTCCTGAAAACAATATTCATTCACCATTAAAATTATATGGTTATGCAACAGGAAGATGATTTGAGAGGATTGGCAAAGGTCATGGAGTTCATGCGTGCCATATCCATCGTGTTTGTTGTCATCCACGTCTATTGGTTCTGTTACCGGGCGTTCGTGGATGCGGGTATCAATATCGGAGTGGTCGACAGGATACTCCTGAATTTCCAAAGAACGACAGGGCTTTTCAGCAACCTGCTGGTGACAAAAGTGTTCGCCATCATATTCCTTGCCCTGTCATGTTTAGGCACGAAGGGCGTGAAGAACCGGAGGATGACCTGGCGGAAGATATATACCGCCTTCCTTTCGGGGCTTGTATTGTTCTTCATGAACTGGTGGATGCTCGACCTGCCGTTCAGTCCGACAGCTGATGCCGCCATTTACACGGTAACGCTAACCGCCGGGTACATCTTTCTTTTGATGTCAGGCGTATGGATAAGCCGTATGCTGAAACACAACCTTATGGAGGACGTGTTCAACACCGCCAACGAGAGTTTCATGCAGGAAACACGCTTGATGGAGAACGAGTATTCCGTCAACCTGCCGACCAAGTTCGTGTATCAGGGCAAGGAATGGGACGGATGGATCAACGTTGTAAACGTTTTTCGTGCGTCCATCGTGCTTGGAACACCGGGTAGCGGGAAGTCCTACGCAGTGGTAAACAACTACATAAAACAGCAGATCGAGAAATCCTTCGCGATGTATATTTATGATTACAAATTTCCGGACTTGTCCGAAATCGCGTACAATCATCTGCTGAAACACAGGGGACATTACAAGGTGAAGCCGGAGTTCTACGTCATCAATTTCGATGACCCGCGCCGCAGCCACCGGTGCAATCCCATCAACCCCAAATTCATGGTGGATATCAGTGATGCCTACGAATCCGCCTACACGATAATGCTCAACTTGAACAAGACCTGGATACAGAAACAGGGTGATTTCTTTGTTGAGTCACCGATTATCCTGCTCGCCGCAATTATCTGGTATCTGCGGATTTACAAGGAAGGCAAGTACTGCACCTTCCCCCACGCGATAGAATTTCTTAACAAACCGTATGCCGACATTTTCACGATTCTCACCTCTTATCCCTCATTGGAAAACTACCTTTCCCCCTTTATGGACGCATGGCAATCCGGAGCCCAAGACCAATTGCAGGGCCAGATAGCGAGCGCCAAAATCCCGCTTTCGAGGATGATTTCACCACAGCTTTACTGGGTCATGACGGGGGATGATTTTACGCTTGACCTTAACAACCCGGAACATCCTAAAATCCTTTGTGTGGGAAATAATCCGGACAGGCAGAACATCTATTCGGCCGCATTAGGACTGTACAATTCACGTATCGTGAAATTAGTGAACAAGAAGGGGCAGCTCAAGAGTTCCATCATCATTGACGAGCTTCCGACCATCTATTTCCGCGGCATCGACAACCTGATAGCCACCGCACGAAGCAACAAGGTGGCGGTCTGTCTCGGCTTCCAGGACTTTTCACAGCTGACCCGTGACTACGGTGAAAAAGAGGCGAAGGTGATCCAAAATACAGTCGGTAACATTTTCTCAGGACAGGTGGTCGGAGAAACGGCAAAGAACCTTTCGGAGCGTTTCGGAAAGATACTCCAACAGCGGCAATCCATATCAATCAACCGGCAGGATACCTCCACTTCTATCAACACGCAACTGGACTCGCTGATACCGGCATCCAAGATAGCCAATCTCTCGCAAGGCACATTCGTGGGCAGCGTGGCGGACAACTTCGGTGAGGAAATCGAGCAGAAGATTTTCCATGCCCGTATCATCGTCGATAATGAGAAGGTGGCGGCAGAAACCAAAGCATACAGGAAGATACCTGTCATCAACGGGTTCAAGGATGCGGACGGCAACGATATCATGCAGCAGCAGATAGACCGCAACTATTCACGTATCAAGGCGGACGTGCTGCAAATAATTGAAGATGAAATGGAACGAATCGCAAACGACGAGAACCTGAAACATCTGTTGCAGGAGAAATAACCGGTGGGCGACAAAAAATGAGCGGGGCAAGTCTGATATCTTGTCCCGCCCGTCATGTTTGCCCTGCATGGGCAACAACTATAGGGTGTAAGTCCCGAACGAGCCTTGATAGTGGGAATCGTTAGCCAATGGCAAGGGTGTCCACCGTGAGGGGAATCCGAAGGAAGCCGGAGGCAAAGTCCCGGTCTGACGCACAGAAACCGGATATAAGGCATGTATAAGTGGACGAGTCTGCATGTCAAGATGAAGTCCGATAACTATCCGAAACTTGTATATGTAAATTCGGCAGATGGATGGGATGAAAGTTGCTGTTCTTAACGGGGGAGGTCTTCCGGACACGTATTCGTAACAGGCGTGGTTGAAACAAGATTTGCCGGAAGAAGTCAGCAGATTCCATAGTAGCTCCCGACTGCCGGAGTGAAGGGATGAACATTAAACGGTCTGACAACTATGTATTAAGACGGATGCGTATAAAGCAGCCAACCCCGAAAGGGGGCTTCCTGTCGAGAGAGTATGTTGGAAACAGAAAGGGGCGACAGGCAAGTGCATAGCATTCTCTTGCATATATGGAAGAATACGACCAAGTGTATAACATAATAAATAAAGAGAAACAGTATGCTCGAAGAAATATTGAGTGCCGGGAACATGAGAGCCGCCTACAGGCAGGTCGTTTCCAACAAGGGAGCGGCAGGCATTGACGGTATGGGAGTGGATGAACTCCATGACCACTTATGGAAGAACTGGTCTTCCATCAAGTCGCAGATACAGTGCGGTACGTATATTCCCTGTGCAGTCCGTAAGGTGGAGATACCGAAGCCCAACGGAGGGAAACGTATGCTGGGCATACCTACCGTTACCGACCGTCTGATACAACAGGCAATAGCCCAAAAGCTGAACCTGCTGTATGACGGGAGTTTCAGTGAAAGCAGTTTCGGTTTTCGCCCGGGACGCTCCGCCCACCAAGCTGTGGAACGTGCGCTGGAGTACTTTGAAAACGGCAAACGTAAGGTAGTGGAGATGGATTTGGAAAAGTTCTTCGACCGTGTGAATCACGACAAGCTGATGTCCATTCTCTGCGAACGTATTACGGATAAACCCCTACTGAAACTTATCAGACGATACCTGCAAGCAGGTATAATGGAGGGTGGTTTGGTCAGTCTGCGCACGGAGGGCACTCCGCAAGGCAGCCCGTTAAGTCCCATACTCTCCAACATCCTGCTTGACAAGCTGGACAAAGAGCTGGAGAAGCGGAAACTCAGTTTCGTCCGCTATGCGGATGATTGCAGTATCTATGTTGGAAGCCAACGTGCGGCAGAAAGGGTATTGCAGAGCGTTACACGATTTTTGGAGGATAAACTCCTCTTGCGTGTAAACCGTGAGAAAAGTAAAATCAGCCGTCCCGACCAATGTCATTTGCTCGGCTTCGGATTCCGTTACAAGAAAGGCGGTTGCATACCACGGGTATCTGAGCGTCCGAAAGAACGGTTGAAAGAAAAGATTCGTGCGATAACCAAACGCAACCGTGGAGTCAGCATACAGCAAGTGCTGGAAGAGTTGAACATGGTTACACGGGGATGGATAAACTACTTCCGTATAGCCGGATGCAAGACCTTTCTTGCAAGGCTGGACGGATGGATAAGGGTTCGGTTGCGAACCTACATTTGGAAACAATGGCAGTTTATCCGTACACGCATCAAGAAACTGAAACAGTTTGATATACCCGAATGGGTTGCGCTGACGGTAGCTAAAACTCGGAAAGGAGCTGTACGTATCGCCTCAACAGCGTTGAGTACAATCATGAAGAGTGAGTATCTGAAAGGACTTGGCTTTATACCCATGTCCGAATATTATTATGTTAGAACATCATGTTTAATGAACCGCCGTGTACCGAACGGTACGCACGGTGGTGTGAGAGGTCGAAACGGGAAATAATCCCGTTTCTCCTACTCGATTTTAATCCTGATTTTCAGAAATTTCCTCTTTAAGCAATTTGTTTATAGTCGTTATCGTGTGGGTCTGAAAGTAATTTTTCAGTTCGGTATCATCTTTCAGCAGTATGCCGCATTCCTCATCATAAGTTCCGATGATATATTTTTTTAATTCGGAGAAACTCTCCGCAAACGGTATCTGTCTGTTTTCCTGCCAGTATTCGGTTGTGGCTTCGGTGACAAACGCTTTCAACACGGCTTTTTCCTCCTTGTCCAATTTCTTAAAACGTGTTGTTTCCCGGCTCACGGGCAACGGCTCCGGCAAAATATCCTCCGGATTTTTACCGTTACGCATAGCGGACATACAACTTTTACAGATATGCTGTGCGTGTCCTTTACCGGAGAACTTCTCGTTCGCCTTGTAGCCGCAACAGATACGGCAATAGTGCCCCTGCTGTTTCTTCTTCTTTTTCGCCATGCCTATTGCTGTTTCAACAATTCCAAGCCTTTTTCCGTAAGACGGTATTTCTGCTTCGGGTGACTCGGCTGTTCAGGGTACAATGGAATAATATATCCTTCATTCAATGCAGGATGCAAGTAGTTTGTCCTGAATGTGGGGCGATGGTTCAGTTCCAATGCTTCCATTATTTCTTTTACGGACAACTCACGCTCATTCAGTATTTTCACCAAAGCAAGAACCTGGTCGGAACCTGGTCGGTGCCTGGTCGGTACTTGGTCGGTACTTGGTCGGTTTGCCACCTCACATCTGAATATCAGCGTTACACTGTCTGCCCATATCTTGTATTCCGGTTCGGGTAATCCGGCTTTGCTACATTCAGACATCATCAGCCCTATGCCTCGTCCCCAGCTTTCCAGAACCTTTCGTTTATACAGGACATTGGCCAATAATGGGTTTTGTGGTTTTGATTCATGCTCTGATTTCATCTTCTCTGCATCCCAGTCGGGCGGAAAAGTACCGGGGTTTTCTATCTCCACACGGTCGTCATAAATGGCTATGCCCACCGAACCGCCGGCTTCTTTGTACGACCTGTGGGTCAGACTGTTCAATACCCCTTCTCTTATTGCCTTATATGGAATGGTCAAATGTTCCTCCCGTTCCAATGTATCGGTTGTGCCGGATAAGGAAAGATGCTTGAAAATGAATGCCATTGCCGCATTGAGCAGTTGAAAAAAGTTGCCTTGAATGCGTTGGCTGTCCATGAATACGGTTTTGTCCGTTCCTTTGAAACGGGCTAAGCGGAGCAGGCATTGGGGATATTCCATGTCCTCGTGTTTTCCAAACAGCACGGCTGCCGCATTGTTCAACACCCCATCTTTCAATAACCCGAACTTTCCCAATATGACAGGGACGTCAGTGCCCGTATCTTCCGGCAAACGACCGCATTCTATACCTAACCTGACAGTCTTCAACACCTCGTTGGTATCCAAGTGCTGTAAGGTCAGATTTTTGTTTTCTAAAAGTTCCCAGCGGTATCTGTTTCCGTCACGCTGCAACAGCAGGTTATTATATGCTGTCTGCGGCATCGTGGTGGTCGCGCTTTCCACCCGCATATAGGGTCGTCCCTTATAGCAGAACGGACGGTTGAGTCTGGAATCTTCAACACGGAAAATAATTACTTTTTTCTCACTATCCGGCAATGGCGCATAAGATATTTGTACCATTGCCACAGGTTCCAGCCGGTTGATTGCATCAGCTATGTCCCGTCTGGTCTTGTCGCTCACGTCCTGCCCGATAATCTTTCCCTTGTCGTTCACACCGAACAGTACCGTTCCGCCGTTCCCGTTCAGGAAGGCACAAAGGGTTTCCATACCGCGCTCCAACTGACCGGTGGTTTCCTTGAACTCCACCAGTCCGCCTTCTTTTTCGGCTATCAGCCGTTTTACTATATCAAGGTCTTCTATAATCATATATAATCCTGTAACATAAGTACAAAGGTAGCGTTTTTTTCATTGATTCCCGGGCAAATGTATTGAAAACTATTGACGGAAAGGACAAACCCTCCTGAAAAAATGAGAGAATGGCATCATGCCATCCTCTGCTTCGGCTTTAGTACAAGACTACCTTCTCATGCGCTCCTGATTTACAGCACCTGATACCCAAAGAAGACAGCGACAAGAAGGAGAAATAGGATACCGCTGTTTTATTTCAGCCTGCAAAGTTCGTCCCGTGCCTTATGGATTGGGCAAGGCCGGGCCCTTCGGGTTTCGTGGAAAAATCATCCTCGCTGCGCTTGCGGTATTTTTCCCGAAAGCCTTGCACAATCCGGCACGGAACGGCTGGGCAGGCAAGAAATAAAATACCGGCTCGACGAGCCGCAGATGTCTAACTCAAAAACGAAAGATATGGGCAGAAGCAACTTTACACCTATGGGACGGTTCAATGAGATAATTGACCGTTACGGACTAAAGCTGATGGAAGTGAGTATCAACCACCTGAGAATATTCTCCGGCAACCGGAAGCTGTTCGACTACTATCCGTTACGGATGAAACTGTTCGATTACCGGCAGTGGAAACAGCTTACCTATCCCTCTCTGATTGACGGAACGGACAAGTGGGAAACAGAGCTTGACGGCATTATCAAAGAGCTTATGGTATCACAGCAATAAACAGCAGGATTATGAATGGTAATAACGGCAAGACGCTCATTTGGGACAACATTCCCGAATGGGCGATTTTTTCATTGGAGTACGGCACCCGGGAGGAACTGTTCCTGCCTGATGAAGACAAGGAGATGATAACCCGGTTCATCACAGAAAACTTCCCGGACGGCTACACCATGTCGGTGGATTGGGAGTCATACAAGGAATTTGACACCAATCCCGCTTTCGGGAAAGCGTGCAAGACCTGCAAGGTCATTTTCATAACAGAATCATAACTAAAAATCATAGTAGTATGGCAGATAACAGGAAACATACAAGGGTGGTGAATATCCATAAGGAGGCATACGATGTGTATATCGGTCGTGCCGGTAAAGGGCAGGACGGGTATTTCGGTAATCCGTTCAGGCTGAAGCAGGACATGGACCGGGGCGGGACACTGGCCGGATTCCGCGAATATTTTTACAGGAGGCTGGCGAACGATGCGGAATACAGGCGCAGGGTTCATGAGTTGCAGGGAAAGACTCTGGGATGCTTCTGCAAACCGTACCCATGCCATGGGGATATTATCAAGGAGTACCTTGACAGGATGACCGGGCGTGGCGAGGACATAGAGATCGGTACAATTTTCTACAAGGGCAAGGCATACCCGTCACGTGAGATTACGACCGGCATGGAAACCTATACGATATCGGTGGAGGAGCTGGGGCATGAACTGGAAGATGACATGCGCAACCTTTTGGGTGAAGCCGTCGGACAGGACGAGAATATCTGTTACTATTGCACCAACGAAGAGCTATGCACGTTGACCGACAGGGAAATGGACAAGATTATATACGGATAGACAACAGACTGATATGGAAACACCTATTAAGGTAGTGTTCAGACGGTTCAAGGAGGGCGGGGTAATCGCCCTCTTTCCATATATACCGTGGAACGAATCCGAAAATACAATCACATCCTACATGCACGCAGGACAGCATGGCGCAGCCGATTACAGGGGAATCATCTCCGGGACACTGCCCGCGACGGAAAAGGAATACAAGAGCCTGCTGGCAGAACTGAACTCCATCGGATACGACAATCTGCATGTATTGGAACGGGCCCATGCAAGACAGAAGTTTTTCTTATAATTCTATTAAAATGAAAAAGATAACATTGAGCGAATACAATTCCACACCGAAGGATTACCGTGGAATATGGACCGTAGAGCGTCGGGACTTGCCGGATTGGGCGGAAATGCGCGAAAAGTACATGGGCAAGCGTACCCTTATGGTATATGATAACGGCACAAAGCTGCTTGTCGAAGGGCTGGGCCTTGAAATCGTGGATGACAGTTCATGGAAAAAGCCTGAGGAAGTCAGAAAGGAAATCGGCGGCAGATATCTGGAATACTACACGAAAAAAGGTCATGATCCTCATTACGCGGATTGCATGATACGATGGAATGATACATTGGAAACGACAGGGGCCAGAATCGCCTTGACTATGGATACCGGTACAGAAAAGGATGATGAAATATTCTTCTACTGCGACAGCCTGAATGATTTGAAATCGTTGGCAGATAAAGGTGGGGAAGGTTTTGTCATAGCCGGGTGTATCGGTTTCGGAGCTTACAAAGAACTATTATAAACGACATTAAATATTCATATTATGAGAATCGGTTGTCAGAAACATTACGACAAGGTAGCGGAGTACGCCAAAAGTATCGGTGACACAACATTTCAGAATTGTATTGACTGCCTCAAGCAATGGGAAACCAATTCCCAAGGAGTGTATGAAATTGAACTGTATTACGACTGTTCGCCGTATTCATTCGGATTTGCACAAGTGGCTGCGGACGGAAACAGGGGGATTGTCGGAGGGCTGCTGTATCATGGCAGACCGGATGAATCTCTTGCCGTAATGATCGGAAAATCTTTCCACGGCTGGAGCATACATACTTAAAACCTGCGACTGCCATATTGAGCGGATATAGTGGAGAAGTGATCAGATTTGGATTGCCTATGCACTTTTTCACTCATTTTTTGTCACTTATCCGGTCTTCAAGCCGCTGAATCGGAAAAATTAATTCCTGTATTTGCAGGATTAAAACAAAAAAATACGAAAATTCCGCAAAAATACCGAATTAAATCCTTATATGGCAAATTAAAATTTGAAATTGGAGTTTGCAAAACTTTCGCAGCCGATATGGTATAAAAACAAGAAATCCCGGCCGTAAATGACCGGGACTTCTCTACTTCCTTTTTATAGTGCAGATGCGACGACTAAGCTCGCACGGGCACTTTTAACGCACAAAAGTAAGCATTATTTTTATACCCAATCGAATTTATTGCAAAAAAACAGGGCAACCGCATCAAAAGATCAAGCTGATAGTCAATGTTTGTCTTCAGGACACCTTGTCCGTCTTGATATTCCTATCCGACCACGCATTGAATTTCAGGAGGAACAAACCGTGAAGAGAGGCGATCTTGATATTGAACTCGTCATCTATATTGACAGTTATGGCTTCCGCCAACACTTCATCAAAACCTTTTACAGACATCGCAATCCTTTTTTCAGGCGGCCAATAGAAGTTATCGTCTTCCTTAGCGACACCATATGGAACAACATCCAGTTAATATTCACCATAGTTGGCGTGATGTATTTGGCTATCAGCAATACGGGTTGTTTTTCCGTAGCCGCCAACATCCTTAATCGGCTTACAATATTCCCGATAGTCGCGGTTGTCACTGTGTTTTTGACTTCACATAGAAAATCCACATTCATAATTTGGATGATTGCATCAAAATTCTTGTATGGATTATCCTCTTTTTGAATGACTGTTTTCAGGGGGGGGGAATGCCAATTTTTCCCGCAATGCTTCCAATTCTGAATTTAATATTTCACGTTCTGCCAACACCATAGTTTGTTCACTATTTGTTTGTGTTCATTAAAAATGAAAAGCTACCGCACAACAAACAGCCATACCCGTTTATGAGCCATAACAATGGGAATTGTCTGTATTGGATAAAACAAGGATAAGTACCGGATTATCCAATACAGATAGTAGCCGCCCATAGACAAAGTTGTCTCTGCATTGATACAATGACTATGTAAAAGTAGTCAGAAAATAAAGATTTTTGTGTACTCATTAGGCTTTTCAATACCGTCATGGTATCTTATTCCATATTCCTCTATAAAAATCCGTCACAAGCCGCGCTTCCCTTACCAAGTCCCTTCGGGGAAGGTAACCCGGAGGGCGAATACCTGCACGTTCAAGCCTCCGGTTTTCGGGACATAAAATTCCCTGCGGTAATTTTCCGCCCGAAAAAACGTTCCGGTATTGCCGTCCGAGTTGCGGAAATGTCCGGGACTTGGCAAGCGAAGCGACCTACGACGCATAATACAAGGTCAATAAAAAAATCCGACGGGAGATATTTTGCCTCATTATAATATCCCAAAGGGGCACGCCATCCGGAGTTTTCCAAACCAAATCTTCTTCCTGTCCCATCAGGAGACGCCTCAAACGGGGGACAAGGGCTTCGCTCGCTCCCAACTCTGCATATTACAGTTTTTCTTTCGCTGGTTTCGTGTCGCCCATGTGATTTTCTGCCGTTTTTTCTTGCTTCCGAGCTGCCATTCGTACTTTTTTCTTCTCTTCCGCCCTTTGGTCCGGCGCTTTTTCCATGTTTTCTCCATTGATTTTCCCATTTTCCCGCCCCGCCTTTTCCCACCTGCGGTGAAACAGGATGACATCCGATGAAATATGTAGTATAACGTATTGAAACATAGTGATTTATCAATTTTTCGCCTATATATTTGCAGAGACAACAACAGTTATCAACGTTAAAAAAACAAAGTTATGGCAAAGAAAAACGTGAGGGACGAGCCCCTCAAACCGCAGGTCACCGAGAACGAGCAGATGAGTGACATCATCCTTATCCTCGACAAGATGGAGCTGCTCCTCCAGGCGGTCAGCAAACTCGACAAGGACGGCAGGCACGAAACAGTGCCGGCGGACAGGAAGCACCGCAATTCCTTCCTCAAAATCGACCGCTACGCCAGCATGTTCGAGAATTTCCTGAAGAACTTCTGGAGCCAGCTCAAGGACCCGACACGCTTCGGCATCCTTTCCATCAAGGAAGACACGCTGGACGACCCGAAAGTGCGGCAGGCCATCGAAGACCTCGCCGCCGGAAAAAAGACAGACGCGGTGGAAGAATTCCTCAAGCAGTACGAGATTGTCCCCCGCGACAAGGAAAACCAAAGTATCAACCATCAAAATCAAGAAGAAATGGCAAAAGAAAATGAAACACAGCAGCAGGCCGCCCAAGGCGGAGGCACGCAGCAACAGCCCCAGTACCGCTACAACGAGTCCATGATCAACTGGGAACAGCTGAAGAACTTCGGGCTCTCCCGTGAGGAACTTCAGGAGCGGGGACTGCTCGACCAGATGCTCAAGGGCTACAAGACCAACCAGGTCGTGCCCATCAGCATGAACTTCGGCTCCGCCGTACTACGCACCGACGCGAGGCTCTCGTTCCAGCAGTCCCGCTCCGGGGACATCGTGCTGGGCATCCACGGTATCCGGCAGAAACCCGACCTCGACCGTCCCTACTTCGGGCACATCTTCTCCGACGAGGACAAGAAGAACCTGCTTGAGACGGGCAACATGGGGCGTGTCGTGGAACTGAAGAACCGTAACGGCGAGTATGTCCCCTCTTTCGTCAGCATCGACAAGCTGACCAACGAGGTGGTGGCGATGAAAGCCGAGAATGTCTTCATACCACGTGAAATCAGCGGGGTGAAACTGACCGAACAGGAACAGAACGACCTACGTGAAGGAAAGAAAATATTCATAGAAGGAATGACAGCCAGATCGGGCAACCCGTTCGACGCCCACATCCAGGTCAATGCCGAGCGCAGGGGCGTGGAGTTCATCTTCGAGAACGACAAGCTCTTCAACCGGCAGTACCTGGGAGGCGTGGAACTGACCAAGAAGCAGATCGACGACCTGAACGGGGGCAAGGCCATCTTCGTGGAGGGCATGAAGCGCAAGGACGGGGAACTGTTCTCCTCCTACGTGAAGCTCGACGAGGCGACAGGCCGCCCGTCCTACACCCGCTACAACCCCGACTCCCCTGAAGGCGCACGGGAAATCTACATTCCGAATGAGATCAACGGCGTGAAAATCACTCCCGAGGAGCAGAAAGAGCTGCGTGAAGGGAGGCCCGTCTTCCTCAACGGCATGGTGAACCGCAGGGGCGAGGAATTCTCCTCGTTCATCAAGGCGGACCTCGAAACGGGCCGTCTGAGCTACTCGCGCACCCCGGACGGCTTCGACCAGCGCGAGGAGTTCAAGATACCGTCCAAGGTATGGGACGTGGAGCTTACCCGCAAGCAGCGTGCCGACCTCCAAAGCGGCAAGGCGGTACTGGTCGAGGGCATCAAGGGGTATGACGGCAAGACCATCTCGCAGTACGTCAAGGCGAACTTCAACCAGGGACGGCTGGACTTCTACAACGAGAACCCCGACCGCAGACGCAACGCCTCGCAGCGCAACGTGGTGTCCGCCACACAAAGACAGGGAGAGGAAAACCGCCAATCCAGAGGTGCGGGCATAGCCTGAGGGTCAAAGCAAAACGAATGTTGAATCCAAAAAAATCAGAACATGGAAATGAACAAGGAAAACAACACGCCTTTCAAGGCGGAAGACGTGAACTGGGACGAGTTGGCCGCCATCGGCATCTTGAAGGACGAGCTGGAAATGGCCGGGGAACTCGATACGCTGCTCAGCGGTGAGAAAACGAACGTGGTATCGCTCAGCCTGGTGCTGCTCGGCGTGGACGTGGTGATGGACGCCACACTCCAGCTGGTACGCAAGGACGGCGAGCCGCTGCTCGAAATCCTCGGCATCAAGCCTGTTGGACAGTAACTCCTCCTCTATAATATGTAAACCGAATGTATAACCGCCGTTTCCCGTCCCTCCGCACGCCGGCAAGCGGGAAACGGCTTAATTCTTATCCGAATCATGATAGCAATCATAGCAGAAAAACCGAGTGTCGGTCAGGAGATAGCCCGTGTGGTCGGGGCTACAGAGAAAAAGGACGGCTACATAACAGGAAACGGCTACATGGTGACATGGGCACTGGGACATTTAGTATCACTGGCATTGCCGGGAACATACGGTTACACGAGAACCACCGCCGAAGACCTTCCGATGCTTCCTGAGCCGTTCCGTCTTGTGGAACGGCAGATACGTACGGACAGGGGAATGGTGACGGACATCGCCGCCGGCAAACAGCTCAAAATCATTGATGAAGTATTCTCCAAGTGCGACAGCATCATCGTGGCGACCGATGCCGGGCGTGAGGGGGAACTCATCTTCCGGTGGATATATTCCCACCTGGGCTGTACCAAGCCTTTCAAACGCCTGTGGATCTCCTCGCTTACCGACGAGGCCATCCGAAAGGGGATGGCGGACCTCAGGGAAGGACATGAATACGACAGCCTCTATGCGGCCGCAGACAGCAGGGCGAAGGCGGACTGGCTGGTGGGCATGAACGCCAGCCGCGCGTTGGCGACAGCCTCCGGTTCAGCGAACAACTCCATCGGACGGGTGCAGACCCCGACCCTCGCCATGATATGCGCACGCTTCAAGGAGAACCGTAACTTCGTTTCCGTCCCGTATTGGCAGCTGCATATCACGCTGAAGCAGGGAGAGGCGCACCGGCTGTTCATCCATCCGGAGCACTTCGGGGACAAGGAAGCGGCGGAAACGGCATACGGACGCATCATTCCCGGCTCGGCGGTGACAATCACCAAAGTGGAGCGTGGTACGGTTTTCCAGCAGGCCCCGCTTCTGTATGACCTGACCTCCCTTCAGAAGGACTGCAACATCCACCACGACCTTACGGCGGACAAGACACTTTCCATCGCCCAGTCCCTGTACGAGAAGAAACTGGTCTCGTACCCGAGAACGGGCAGCCGGTACATACCCGAAGATGTCATGGCGAATATACCCGCCTTGCTGGAAAAAATCATTGCCATGCCTCTGTTCAGGGAGTACGGACGCACTTTCGACTTTTCCGCTCTGAACACCCGGAGCGTGGATGCCACGAAAGTGACCGATCACCATGCCCTGATTACCACGGGTGTCGTTCCCGAAGAGTTGTCCGAGGCGGAATCCGCCGTCTACACGCTGATAGCCGGCAGGATGCTGGAAGCCTTCTCCCCCCGCTGCGAGAAGGAGCGGCTGCTCATGGAGTGCGTGTGCGGGGGCATGGGTTTCCACTCCCGCTCCGCCTTCATCGTCAACCCGGGCTGGCGGGCGGTATTCGCCCGGAAGGAGGACCGGGAAAAGGACGAGTCGGAAGATGGCGGAGGAACGGCCTTGTTTGCCGAAGGCGGGCTGGTTCCGCTCTCGGGTCGCGGACTATCGCAGAAAAAGACCCTGCCCAGGCCGCTTTACACGGAAGCCACGCTGCTTGCCGCCATGGAAAACTGCGGAAAGGACATCACGGACGGAGAGGCACGTGAGACTGTCAAGGATTCGGGTATCGGCACACCCGCCACCCGTGCCGCCATCATCACGACCCTGTTCAAACGTGACTATGTCGAGCGTTCCGGCAAGAGTATCCTGCCGACGGAAAAGGGGCTGTACCTCTACGAATCGGTGAAGGACATGATGGTAGCCGATGCGGAGCTGACCGGCACATGGGAAAGGGCATTGGCACGGATAGAGGGGCGTACCCTCGATCCGGACAGCTTCATGCTCTCCATCAGGGAATACACCGGAAAAGTAACCGGCGAGATATTGCGCCTCAAATTCCCGGAACCGTCATCACACGCCTTTACCTGCCCCAAGTGCAAGGCCGGCAACGTGGTGGTGAAGTCCAAGGTCGCGAAATGCGACCGTGAAGGATGCGGGCTGCTGGTGTTCCGCCGTTTCCTGAACAAGGAACTGACCGACCAGCATCTTGAACAGCTTTTCTCATCCGGCTCCACCCGGCTTATCAAGGGTTTCAAGGGTAAGAAAGGGTGTTCTTTCGATGCGGCACTCACCTTTGACGAAAGTTTTAACCTGAAACTTTCTTTTCCCAAGCCCAAAGGTGCAAAAGGCAAATGAATCCCGCCATTCCAATTCTGCGGGCAAAGGTAGCGGAACCGCCCGTTTCCACCTGCAAGGTCGGGCCTTGCAGGTTTCGGGGAAAATCATCCTCGCCCCGCTCCGGTATTTTCCCCGAAAACCTTGCCTGTGGAGGCGGTCCGCTCTCCGGCCCCCGAAATTGGAAATGACATGTTTCACCCATTAACAATATACGGTCATGAAAACGAGGGAATATATCGAAAAACTGACAACAGGCAAATGGACAAGGATGACAGTATTGGCCATCGCGGCCTTCATCGTGTTCGGTTATCTGTATTCAAGAGGCGTATCGCCCGTGTGGACGGCAGTCGCCATCGTCTGTTTCAGGGGATTCTTCAGGTTTCTCTATAAGGTAGCCTGCTTCCTGGTGGCAGCGGCGATACTTTTTTGTATCCTCAGCTACCTGGTATTCTGATTCCACCGGCATAAAATATAGGAAGATGGAACAAATACGGCATATAAACCGCTGCAATACCTTGCAGGACAGGGCTGTCCTCACGGACGGCTCTTTTTGTGTTCCATGCCTTATGGAAACAGGGATAATGAAAACACGTTCGGAAAGGAAAGGGAGGCATATACAGCCATTGACAGACCGGAGAACTACCGGGCAAAGTTGGCAAACGCCTCTTTTCGGACGGCAAGGCCGGGCCCTCTGGGTTTCGCGGAAAAATCATCCTCGCCCGGAGGGCTTGCGGTATTTTTCCCGAAAGCCTTGCCTTTCCGGAAGCGTTTGCCGTAAAGCCCTTGTAGTTCAACGGGCTGCCAAAGCCCAGATATTCACAATTAAAATTATAGAGTCATGAATCAAGCAATCATCTCAAGACCGCCGATGGCGCCGGTACAGATACCAGTGCCGATACCGGCAAGAAGGAAGTATCCTGTCCCGGAACCGACCGTCAAATTCCCCCCACGGGAAAGAAGCGGACCCGTGCACATCTCCACGCTGCTGGACCCGGTACTGGAGATATGCAGCCATCCCGACCGGAACAGGCTGCTGGCGGAGTTCTTCAACAGATAGAAAGAATACGGTTATTCACACTTTAATTCATACAATTATGTTTTTTACAGCAATCTACCAGATGATGACCGAGGGCGTGGATCTTACGCTGGTCATCCGCAAAGCGAACGGACAACTGGCGGTATCCGTACTGCCGAAGTCAAACGGGCTGAAAGACGAAGCCCAGAACCACATCATCCCGCTGGCCCTCAAGGGACTCCCCCAGGAACTGGATGCCGGATTCCTGCAAGCCGTCGCCCGGCCGGTGCAGAAAGCCACGGGGCTGATCACCAACATGGCGCAGTTCGAGGCGCAGGCGGAGAAAGCCGCCGCTGAAAGCAAATCCGCCAAGGAGCAGAAGAGCAAGGAAACAAAGGAGGAAAGGGAAAAGCGGGAGAAGTACGAGAAGTATTTCAAGAAAGCCGGCGAACTGATTGCCGCAGGGAACCACAAGGAGGCCGTCACCGCGCTCGGACAGGCACGTCCTTATGCCAAGCCGCAGGACCAGAAGAAGATTGACGAAATGATGGAGCAGCAGAAAAAGGCGATGAACAAGGGCAGCCTGTTCGAGCTGATGGAAGAACAGACTGTGCCACAACAGCCCCGGCCGCAGTCACCGGCTGTAACGGCACAACAGCCGCAACCTGCACCGCACTGTCCACCACAACCGCAGTCTCCAAGACCGACGGGCGCACAGGTTCCTGACGGGCAACAACAGACGATGTGGCCGCCACAACAGCCTCCGCTGAGACCGGCACAGCATCAGGCTCCGCCACAGCCGCAATATGCCGGACAACGCCCGATGAGCCGCCAAGTTCCTCCACAGCCAGCATACGAGGGACAACAGATCCCATACTGGCAGGAACAGGAGCAAAATCCGGAAGACCTCTATCCGTACTGCCAGGGGGAACAGGAAGTTCCCGCCTACCGCCCGGAAGATTATGAGGAATACCCCGACTTCCCGCAATCCATGTTGGAATCCCATGTTTCACATTATCAAACAGTTTAATATTATGGCATTAGAAATTAAGGGAATGATACGCTCATTCACATTCAAGAAAGGCAACGGGATGATCACGCTTGATGATCCGAACACATCGGACAGCCCCGAAATGGTCATGAACTACTACTCGAACTTCTATCCGGAACTGACCACGGCGACAGTACACGGGCCGGTCATCAAGGAAGACAAGGCGGTGTACGAGTTCAAGACAACCATCGGGACAAAAGGATGACGGCTATGGGTAAGGACAACAGGAAACAGAAGAAATCATGTGTACCATTGGACGAACAGCAGGCGGAACGGCTGGTAAGACTCATCATCGGACAGACCGTGCGCGATACCCGTTACGGAACGGACAGGAAGGAAAGGATAACTGCGCCAAGCGGTGCCGTTCCTCTTTTCTGAACACCACGTTTCTGCCCAGACCGCTGCCGAGTCTCTTCGTGGAAGACACCGGAGGAAACAGGTACAATCTCATCACGCAGGAAAATTACGAATTCCTGCGTGATTCTTATTTCAGGTATGCCTGCCTGTTGGGAAAGGAAGCGGTACATACTCCGGGACGGACGTTCGGCGAAGGGATTGCAAGGCTGCACGAAGAAATGGAAGCTCTTGTCGGAGAAGACCTGAATGTCAATATTGAAGAACAAAACGGACGGCTGCTATTCAGGCTCTGGAAAACCCATCGTTGGGGTGTACTGACATTGTATTATTTTCCAATGAAATTCGTGGAAGCTCTCGACCCGGAACTGAGACGTATCTCCATCACGTTCATCCATGAGCTGATGAGGGTAAACGGGATACAGACCGTACTGGACGAGGACGATACAGACTATGTGCAGACCTGGCTCTCGGAAGATGTACCGGACGAGACAGCGGAGGAAAGGAGAAAACGGCTGAAACTTCTGCGTTCCTACGAGAACGGCAGAGTACAAGTACTGCTCCGGAGGGTGGAAAACAAGTGTTACTACAAGAACCTTCCGAAAGCACTTGACCGGTATGAACCCCGGAACGACTACGAACGGTCGCTGGTTTCTGCCATGAAGGAAGGGTTGGAATTTCTGTCGCCTGAACACGGTATCATGAAATACGGCTACGATCCATTTTATGAAGAGGAACCGGAGTTCCAGCCCATGTATCTCTACCAGCAGATACGTGTAATCTATGACAGTTACGACATGGTGACGGACTACCTTGTGGATTATTACAATTCCTGTAGCAGGGAGACCTACGACATCATACCGGTTACGACACTCGACCTGTCTCCCGAAGCGGAAAAGCTGTTCCACATGGATGACTATCCGGAACGCTTCTTCAAATGGGCGGACAAATTCATCAACATAATAATTTGAGCACTATGATAGAGACAAACGAACTTACAAGGACTTTGAAGACCTTACTTATCCCCAAGGCGGCACTGATTGCCTACGCCTCGGAGAACGAGAAAAATTTCTTTCTGGAGATACGGGATATAGACGACCGGGGGAATATGGCGGAAGGAAGACCTGTGACCCTGGAATTCATGAACGAGCTGGTGAAGGGGTATTCGGAAAGGCACAGCAGCACGCCCTACGGAAAAGTACCGTCCAACCTGATCTATTGTGATTCACGCAAGGGAAGCGAACGTTATATATGGTACAATCCTCCGGGTAAAAAGATGATGTTCTTCAGCCCGGAGCTTAAAATCGACAATGCGGAATACAACCTGCCGGGAGTGATTTACGAGGCGGGGGAACACGGAATGAGAATATATGCCTACAAGGGCGATACACCCGACAAGGATACGCCACTATATGCCGCACCGTTCTTCAACGTCACCGGCTCCAGCGTATGTCTGGGTTCTGCTAATTTAGAGAAACCGAAAGATATGACCTACGAAAAGCTGCTGCAATACTGGGAAAAGAAATTCTGGCTGACGGAGTTCTCGCACCTGGGAGCCCATGGAAACCCGACCCGGTCGAACCTTGTGCTGGTGACGAAAGCAGCCAGGAACAGCCCTTTCGGCATTGAAGAGTTGAAACCATTGAACAATCTGAAACTTAAAGACATTCTGATATGAAAAGAGTACATTATACCGACAACTACCTGATGAGTCCGCAACATCCGGTTACGGTAAATCTGATCGGAGCGGGAGGAACCGGCTCGCAGGTGCTTACCTGCCTGGCAAGGCTTGATGCGGCCCTGAGGGGACTCGGACACCCGGGATTGTTCGTTACCCTGTATGATCCCGACATCGTGACAGAAGCCAATATAGGCCGTCAGCTTTTCGGTCCGTCCGATCTGGGACAGAGCAAGGCGCAATGCCTTGTCACCCGGATAAACAATTTCTTCGGCAATGACTGGAAGGCGCAGGCAGACATCTATCCGACAGTGTTGAAGGATGCCCGGCGGGACAATCTGGCCAATATTACGATAACCTGTACGGACAATACCAAGTCACGGATTGACCTGTGGAACCTGTTGAAAGCTTTGCCGCAACCGACATACTGCACTTACGAAACCCCTTTGTACTGGATGGATTTCGGAAACACACAGACCACGGGACAGGTCGTTATGGGCACGGTGCCGAAGAAGATCAAACAGCCGGCATCCAAGCAGTATGAAACGGTCGGTTCACTGAAGGTAATCACCCGCTTCGTGCGGTATGCCTGGGTAAAGGAGGAGGATTCCGGTCCGAGCTGTTCGCTGGCGGAAGCGTTGGAGAAGCAGGACCTGTTCATCAACTCCACGCTGGCTCAGCTCGGCTGCAATATCCTGTGGAAGATGTTCCGGAACGGGATGGTCGAACATCACGGACTCTACCTGAACCTGGAAACCATGAAAGTGAATCCGATAGCATTATAAATCGCTTTACTGTATTCCCAAGGGCTTTTATCGCCAACTTTGTTTTGGACATGATAAGTCCGGCATTCCCTGAATCAAAGTAACCTCCTGTAACAAAACGATTTTGATTGAACATCGATTATGGGGAATCCGACTGTAACCGCTCCGTTTTTGAGGAAAATATTTATTTTATTAAAAACGGGCGGGTATATGGCTTTCCGTCCGGATACTCAAATCCTATAAAATAAAGACAATGGAAAGAACAACGAGACAGGCGGGTTCCAGAGCCGGTAAGGTGAAGAAAGGATTCTGCCGCCTTGTGGCGGAACGTACCGACCACTTCAAGGTCTTGGGCAAGCACAAGACCGCCGGCAACTATTCATGCGCGTTAAAACATTTCATGCAGTTCCGGCAGGAGAAAGACATAGCGCTGGAGGAGCTGACCTCCGGCACGATGAAGGATTTCCAGACCCATCTCATCGGGAAAGGATTGAAGATGAATACCATATCATTGTACAACAGGATATTGAAAGCGGTCTATAATTATGCTCTGGACGAGGAGATCATCCAGGAGGACAAGCGGCCTTTCCGGAAAGTGTTCACGGGAGCGGAAAAGACACGCAAACGGACATTGGGAAAGGATGCGTTGAAGAAGATAGTCAGGGCGGATTTAAGGGGTGACGCATCACTGGAGTTCGCACGCGACATGTTCCTCTTCAGCATCTATATGCAGGGGATGGCTTTTGTGGACATTGCCCGCCTGCGCAAGTCCCAGATAAAGAACAGATGCCTTGTTTACCGGAGAAGCAAGACCAACCAGTGCCTGAAAATCGTCATCCAGCCTTGCGCCCGGGAGATCATAGAGAAATGGATGGTGGATGACAAGGAGTGCCCTTACCTGTTCCCCATCCTGTATAATCCTTTGAAAAAACAGGAGGTCAGATACGACACCGCCCTCCGGACGCAGAATAAAAGGCTGGAGAGGCTCGCGTCACGGCTGGGGATGGAGGAACCGTTCAGCTCATACGTTGCCCGCCATACATGGGCCTCGCTTGCCAAATGGTCCGGCGTGAATGACACCGTCATTTGCGAGGCGATGGGACACAACAATCCCGCGACCACCTCCATCTATCTGGCTTCGTTGGACCCTGACGTGATTGCGGCAGCCAACCGGAAAACGCTTTCCGTGTTCATGAAGTGGAGGATATAGATTTGAATTCAAGAAAGAAAAATGGAGAAAAAACAAAAAAAGATAATCCGCCCCCTTGCACGTAACATTAAAAATGATATTTTTGCGTTAAATGAAAGTTCTGCCTCTTTTTAATAGGAGGATTTTATCACATAAGAATGCCGTTCTTCCTCTTTTTAAGAGGAGGACAACCATCGTTAACCTCTTGATTTTCGCCTGCAAAGGTAGAGATTATATCAAAAAAAACATCTATAAAAGTTGCTCAAAAATCTACAAAAACAGCTCACTTTAGAGTTGCATGGCATTCCTACATTATTATATATATTATTTATTGCTTATGAGAAAATATCAGCGGAAAGTATACATCGTTTATCATTGGGGTGAATGTTCTTGTCTAAGTTTTGTTGGCGTTTTCCCGAAATGTTCCTTGCAAAACGAAGTCACATAGTTGACCGTGAAACCATATTTCTCCGCAATTTCCGCTATGGGTAGGTTCGTCATGACAATATCCCTGAACAGTTTTTCCTTCTTTTTCTGTATCAGCCATTGCTTGGGGGATATATTGAAGGAATTATGGAATTTCCGATTAAAAGTGGCATGGGACATTTGAAGTTCTCCCATCAGTTCCTTTATCGTGCTGACTCTCGGATATATTTCCAATATCCTACTTTTGAAATCGTCATCTGCTCCGATCAACGGGGCAAACATTCGGGCAAGCTCTTCTCTCTTGTACAATCCCCTGAGTTCCATAAATATGATATCCTGCTTGAGACGCTGATAATGGGAGCACAGCAAACCTTTTTCCATGATTGAGGAAGTCAGTTCAAGTTCCTGTTGCAACAGCGGGTGGATGGCAAGCAGGGCAATGCCGGGATTCTCCTCCGGTTCCCCGCAGGAAACATACCCTTGCAGTTTTTTCAAGGCAAACTTGTTACAAAGGGCAATCTCCTGAGTGAAGGAGCATCTGAGCAAGGTGACATCCGTGACAGCCCTACCGTAGAAGCTGTCTCCGGTGGCTACAAGGAACATTTTGCCGGCCTCTACCTCCCGGTTCACCACATTCCTTGTGGAAATGCGGATTTTCCCGGATAGAAGGAACACAAGGGTTGAACGTCCCACGGACTCTCTGATAAACAATTTTCCTGTTTCCAGCTTGATTATTTCAAACAAGGCACGGTCACCAATAAGGTAGTTCTTACAGGCAATATGTTCTTCCAAATAAAGCAAGCCTTGCGGTTTGTTATTTTTCGTATTCATATTTTCTTTCGATTACAGTTTGCTATATAATCACCCAAGATATTCCATATGATTTTCACCATATAATAACCTGTATTTAAGATTATTACAATCCGTTATCTTCCTCTTAAAAAGAGGCGGATTTTCAGAAGTGAACTGAATATTTGTGTATAAGGCTAAAAATAAGGCGGTAATTGATGTATATGAAGTGCGATTCGGATATTGATTCGACACCGGCTTTTCCCAAGTCGGGACAGGCGTACGGTTGTTTCTCCGATGGAGCGGACAGAACGGATTGCCCAGTGAATCTTTCCGGAAAGGAAAGGTTCGCATACGAAAAGCGGGAGGCCGCACTTCACAAGTACGAGGATGCCGTCCGGCTCTATGCCACTACCGATATGCCGGTACGCCTGATAGCGAAAGAGTGTCATGTGGCGGAAAGCGGCTTGCAGGCCCATCTGCACCGCTGGCATCGCCCGCTGATGCTGGCAAGGTATGGAGTCGCCCTCGAAGGGAGAAATCCTGAAGAGGTGAAGCTGGGCTCGAAGAGAGGCCAGCGCCATTCCACCCGCAAGAAATACGCCCCGGCAGTCGAGGCTTGCAAAAGCACCGGTTACATTCAGTTCAGCATTTCTGCGATAGCCCGGGAGTTCGATCTGAACGAAACCGGACTGGGCAGCCAGCTGAGGATGTATTATCCGCAGGTCCTGGAATGGCGGGAACGGGAAAAAGCACGCCTCGGCATTACAGACAACTGCCGGCGTGGCGCAAGAAAGGAGTTTATTGAACAATACGCTCCGGCCGTGAAGATGTATCGGACGAGCAACAAGACAATACCGGAAGTGGCTGAGGAATGCAATGTCTCACCGAACGGTCTGAGCCAGCACCTGCGCTTTTACCATCGCCGGTTGCTCGTGAAAAAGGAGGCCGAAAGGGAGCAGGCGAAGCAGCGCAGAAAGAAAGGGCTGATGTCCGGCAACGGGCGTACCCGCGGTCCGCTTCCCGAAACGGTGGAAAAATACAGCGAGGCCTTGAAGCTGTATCGCGAAACGGACTTCGACGTGAAAGAGATTGTCCGCCGCACCGGGATTTCGCTCTCCGGATTCCGCTTCTATCTTCGGGAATGGCACCGGGATCTGATGCTGGAGCGCAGGGGCGGAGAAGCCGGCGGTGACGAGGATTGGATAGACCTGAACCAAAGCAAGCGTTACAGCAAGGCGGTTGCCAACAAATATGCCGCAGCCATCGCCAAGCTGAAAGCGGGAGGGCGCACCACCGCAGCCATCGCTTCGGAGTATGGGTTCCACCCGGAGGTGTTTCGCGACTATCTGCACAAGCACGAGCCGGAACTGGCCAAAGGGCTTGACATGAAACGCGACAGGAACGGCAAACTCACGGCAAGCAAGGCTGAGGAAAAATACGGTGAGGCACTACGCCTGTATGAGACGACGAGCGAAAGCCTGAAGTCGATAGCCGCCCGCTTGGGACTGGTTTACAACAGTGTCGGAGGTTATGTGCGTAGGCACTATCCCGAACTGATACGCAAGCACGAAGCGTTAGTGGCGAAAGAGAGAGAACAGGAAACCGATTTGTGATAGAAACGAATATAAAACATAATAAATAGAATGAAGAAAAAACTTTTCAGCTTGATGTGCATGATATGCTTGTTTACATGTACTGCCGCATGGGGACAGGACGTTGCCTTGAAGACGAACGGGCTGTTTTGGCTGACCACCACGCCTAACGTGGGTGTGGAAGTGGCGCTCACCCCGAAATACACGCTGGAGCTGGCAGGAGCCTACAACCCTTGGACGTTCAAGGACGACAAGAAGATGCGTTTCTGGCTGGTGCAGCCGGAACTGAAGTACTGGCTCTGTGAAAAATTTGAAGGTCACTTCGTCGGGCTGCATCTGCACGGAGCACAGTATTACGGCGGATTCAAGAAGAAACGCTACGACGGCTATCTCGCAGGGGGCGGTTTCACCTACGGATACGACTGGATTCTTTCCCCTCACTGGAACCTGGAGGCCGCCATTGGCATCGGCTACGCCCGCCTGTGGTATAAGGAAAGCCCCCGGACCATCTGCGAGAAATGCCACGAGGACAAGACGAAGAACTACTTCGGCCCTACAAAGGCTGCCATCTCATTGATTTACACTTTCTAAAGGATGAACTGACATGAAATCGAAGATACAATATATTACATTGCTCGCTGCCTCTGCCGGAATGCTTGCCGGCTGCGCCTCCCAGCATCAGGCGGGAAGCGGCATAAGGGTTACGCCGGAGGCTTGCGTACTGGTTCCCGAAGACGGGCGGAATGCCGACATGGACGTGGTGTTCCATGTACCGGAAAACTATTTTACCAAGCGTAGCCGTCTGGTCATCGTTCCCCAACTCGTGGTGGGCGACACGGTGAAGGATGAATATCTGCCATTGGTGGTGGATGCACCTATCTATAAGAAGAAACTCAAACGCCGTGAAGTGCTGGAAAACTATACCGACACGCTTGCCGCCGGTGTCCGCAAGGTGGACAATACCTCTGCTTCGTTTGAGCTGCCCTACAACGGAACAGTCGTTCTTCCCGCCGGGGTTGATACCGCCCGTGTGGTGGCGGTGGTTTCTACCGACGGCTGTGGCGAGTGCACCGGCATCGACACCATCGAGGTGGCATCCATCGGGCGTCCTTCGCTTTATATCCAATGGGTGGAACCGCAGTTCGTGGTGCGTCCGAAGGTGGTGGACGGCAAGGGCGAGGCCCGTCTGGCTTTCGAGATTAATAAATACGATATCAATTTGGGGTTGGGCAACAACCGTTCCGAGCTGGAAGCCATGCTGGAAACCCTGACCCCGGTGCTAAAAGACACGCTGGCAACGGTCAACTCGTTTACCATCAGCGGTATGGCTTCGGCCGACGGCTCGCTGGCTTTCAACACCTGTCTGGCTGAGAACCGTGCCAACGCTGCCAAGGACTGGGTTGCCGACCGTTTGAGTCTGACTTCGGCACAGAAGAACGGCATCAGGATAGATTCCCGTCCCGAAGGCTGGAGGCCGGTGCTCGACTCCATGACAAAGGATGGAAATCCCGACTCCGTCAAGGTGAAAGACATCCTGGAGCGATTCGCCGACCAGAACGACGACGTGCAGGAACGCCATATCCGTCGGCTGGCCTGCTGGAACACGATTCGTGACAGATACCTGTCGAAAGACCGCAAGGTGGAATACACCTACTCTTATACCATCAAGAGCTTCACCACCAACGATGAACTGCTTGACATGTACGCCAAGCGTCCCGACGCGTTCAACGAACCTGAGCTGCTGAAGGTCAGCACGCTCATGCAGACCGATGCGGAGAAAATCGAGGTCTATCAGACGATATTGAAACACTTCCCCGATTCGGAGACGGCGAAGAACAACTTGGCGGTGCTCTACCTGCGCACCGGCAACGAGGAAGCCGCACGCAGCATGCTCCGCCAGTTGCCCGGACGTTACCTCGACATCGAAGGCAAACGGTTAAAGGTGGAGGGCGCAGAATGATGAAGAAAGTGTTTGCATACCTGCTGTCCGCACTGGCCGTTGGGCTGGTGCTTACCTCCTGCATCCGCGACGAGATAGCGGAGTGTCCACCCATGCGCATCACGCTGGCGGTGAAAGACAAGAACTATTTCAACGAGAACAGTGTGGCGGCCAAAGGGCTGATCGAGAAGAAGGCCGACGACCTGCCTTTCCGGGAGTATGTCTCTACCTTATATTATATCGTGCGTGACGAGGCCGGAAACACCGTGGCGGAGCATGCCACCTACGAGGTGACGGGCGATGCCAACGAGGAGGTGATAGATATGCCGATTGATCTGCCCTACGGCAAATACCACGTCACGGTATGGGGAAACCTGAAAAGCGAGGAACCGTTAGGCGATGACCTCACAGCCGCCGAGCTGGAGCATGCCGACGCGGCAGGCCGGGATATCTATCTGGCGGATGCAGAGGTGGAATACGCCTTGGGGTCGGAGCATCACACCGTGGAGCTGGAGCGCACCAAAGGCCGCCTTATCATCGTGGCGGAGAACCTGCCGGACTATATCGACCTCTCCGATAAAATGATATGCGACGTGTACAGCTTCGTTGCCGCCGGTCTCAAATACGACCGACTGACGGATCTGACCAGCCGTACCCCTTGGACGGAAAGGAATCATATCACGACTCATACGCTGACCAGTCCCTCGAAAGGCTTCGAGCAATCCACGCTCAAGGTGGCGTTTCACGATGCCGACAACGCACCGGCTTCGCCCATGGCTCGTGCCAACAGCAGCCTGCTGCCGGAGGACATTAAAATCACGATGGGGCGAAACGAGATTACGGTGGTGAAGTATGTCTATGTGAAGGATGGCGATCCTGAACCAGACCCTGATCCCGATCCAGACCCGGACCCCGAACCGGAGCCTGATCCCGATCCAGACCCGGACCCCGAACCGGACCCCGAACCAGGTGGTAAGTTGTATGTTTACGTTTTGGTGAACGACAATTGGGAAGAGGTACATGGATTAATTGTAGAAGAATAAAATCTGAGTTTAATCAAAATAATTGTTTAATTAAATTTTTCACAAAATGAAAAAGTATCTATGTATGGCAGCGGCAGGGGTGGGCCTGTTTTTCTCCTTGTGTATCTTTACCAT
>OAVH01000412.1_pt1 | contig 31857 bp, 53 predicted proteins | sample 1495281 | NCBI WGS metagenome assembly OAVH01 (sample SAMEA2580082, study PRJEB22360) | human gut metagenome | biome: human gut; feature: human-associated habitat; material: faeces | place: Denmark | collected 2008/2010
TACGATTAAGATTAAAAACCATCGATATAAATTTAATATTAAATAGCTTGGGTTTTCCAATCGACTGGTATACTACGCCTAAGATTCCCCAACCAAATAGTAAGATTGAAGAATAGCAATTTCACTTAACGACAGCTATTATTCACAAACCTTGCAGGATGCACTAATTAAAAAATTAAGTATTTAATACGATATGGTGCATACAAAAAAACACCCTACCTCTCAGTTAAGAGATGTAGGGCTTTTTCATACATTAGACTTCACGCAGCGGCTTTGCATAAATCCACATTTTTCTGCGTCCGACTTTAGCATATACAGAATCAGTTTCCGGATCATTGTCTAGGACAGTGTATGTGCCTTTGATTTTCACATACTCGCCCGGCTGCAGCACCTGATCGCCGGATTTCTTACCGCCTTTTGTAACCTCTTCGCATACTGCTGCATCCAGCCAATGGTACTCGGCCACAGGAGTGCCAGTCAGGGCATAGCAAATTACCGCATCACGAGATGCTGATACCTTGGATACCTGGTAGACATCCGGGAAAATAAACTTATCCCCTTTATTCAGTATCTGGTCTGGTTTCGGCTTGCTAGAAGCGTTGTCCTGCTGCATATATCCTTTTACCTTACTGACAAATTTCGCCCAGCTGTATGGCTTATTGGCACGAATCTGGCTAGGACAGTTTTTGCCAGACCAGTCGTGATGCTGGTACAAGCTCTGGTGATCAAGACCTTGTGCTTTCAGCAGCTTCGCAGCCAGCCATGCAGCGTTATCAGTGGCTTTCTCCAGATTACTATCCGGATTGACACAAATCTCGATCGCAATGGTTGTCATGTTACCATTTCCATATCCGTCCCCTGCATGCCATGCTACTTCGTTATCCGGGATTGACTGTGTGATCATTCCATCGTCCACAGCATAATGCCAGGAAGCCTGCACCGTGGATCCGCTGTTCTGTAGATACGTTCCGTGGTTCTTAGCTCCAGCTCCTGCCTTAAAGTTATCCGTGTTATGGATAGTGACACCGCCATTTTTCGTCCTCTTAATGCCACTTCTTGCTCCGCTATAGATTACTGGTGCTAACATTTTTGTGATATTCATTATTCTTCATCCTCGCTTTCTTTGTCTCTTAACTGCGCTAATGCAGCTTTTAATTTTTCCGGTACTGGCAGACCTAGATTCCCTGCATTTTCTAACAAGCTGATGCCTTCATTCGCGATGTAGAAATAACATACCAATGTACGGAATACCCATGTTCCGTTACTCATCAATCGGTCTAATGCTACAGCACCGATCAGAATAAGGATAATCAGAAACTTTTTCGATAATCCTTTCAGACCGACCTCACTAGATACAGTTTTCGTGTTCCAGGCATAAAGCACGCCTGTGATGTAATCCATTACCATGAAGGTAATCAGTACGACAATAGCTGTGTCCCAGCCTCCGAACAGATATGTGAAGATCGTAGCTATTACAGCTACTACAGAGTTGAATACTTTATCCATATGTTTCATATACCTCATCTCTTTCCGCCATTCTGGCATAATAAAAGGGCGTTTAACGCACGCCCATGCGAGATATTGGATTACCTATTTTCTAATAATCATACGCATCTAATGTTACATTTGCAGATAATCTCAGCATAGTTTCACTCGATATGTTGGTATTGAAATTTGCAATCAATATCGCTCTACGGTCACTTACTGAATTGACTTCAATACTATCAGTCATTGTCAAATTTGATCCTGCTTTATTTCTAATGATGGCATTTGAAAGAGAGCATGTTGGTGTTTTCTCCATTGGCTCATAATCTAACATGAAATATGCCTTATTGCTTGTGATCTGATATGCCATGATGCTCACGGTTTTGATTATTAACCGTTTTCTACATTTTAGTTCTTCAATTGTTCTATCCCAGTATTGCATTCCTGTATAATAGTTGCCTAACTCTAGTTTGATTCGCTTTAAATTGATTTTTGTCCCACCATTAAGAATTATGCTTATATTATCATCCTGCATATTATCCATTTTAAAAATATTGATACCCTGCTTTAATACCTTTGTGCCGTTTGTGGTCACTCTTCCGCTTACCTCTCCTACTTCTATCATCAAAGTAGCAGTCCTGTTTATGATATTCATTTGTTGCCGGAATCCATGCGCTACTGTATCATTGTTCGTGATTGTGATCCCACCTTCAGGACGGATTATTTCTACTTTCACATTATAAGATCGCCACATATCAATAGTATATTCTAACTTATTGCCCACTTCATATGACAGTAATCCTTTTTGGTTTACCAAACCACTTACAAAATCACTATTGACCAGAATATTTGTATTCGGTGTCATCACCCCATTTTCTATCAATGCTCCTGTACCATCACATATTCTGGATTTTGTATCAATCTGGTATTGTAGATTACCGGCGGTATCTTCTGTTAACTGTCCTTTCACATGCTCAAACCATGCATCAAATGCATTCTGAAACTGCTGTGTAGGAATCCTTGATAATGTATCAGAAGCTAGACCACACAAAGTTTCATCTAAGATCACATCCTTTATCGATTCCTCTGTGATACTTCCTATACCATGATCGACATGGATATACTTGAGTACGAGTTCATAGCCTACTATACTTCTATCAGGCCAATAACCTACTGGATTACTTGCTGGTACCCCCTTTTTCAATAAAAGCTTCGTACTATTTGATTCTTTATCATATCGTAGGACGATTGCGTCTATCCTGTCGAGCACACTATCTGCTGCATCCAAATCAAATGTGATCGGTGATGTATTTCCATACACTACACCACCTCTTGTCCCTGTTCCAGTCTTTATGTATGCATACCCCTCACCAACTGTTATCTGCATACCACCAGATGGCCATGTTATAAAATCTTCTCTCGTTGCATTGATCACTCCACAGGTACGGCCAATAAACCACATTCGAAGATCATCAGCAAGATACTCTGTATCATCATGAGGGAAAGCTCTCTCTGCCATTAAATCATCCTTTCTTTACATAAGCGGTAAGCATACCTGTCAATTTCAGGCCGCCTTCATCCACTTCATCCAATCCCGTCAGGCGGAATAATTTTATGAATCCATACTTTTGTGATTTTATTTTTACAATATCTCCAAGCTGGTAATCTATTTTATAGATATAACTCTCATTGGTAAGATCAATCTCACACTGGAACTCTTCAATCTTCGGATGTTCTTTCAACACATTTATTCCACGCTGGCGTAATTGTTCATCATACTCAGTGTCTGTGAGCCTATGTTCTGTTCCCGATTCATCAAGCCATACTTTTTGCAGATCCTTTGCATCAACGAATACCTCGAAGCGTTCTCCACCGTCCGTCTGATCGACCTCTACAACCGTTCTCGCATTTCCTTCTCCTTCGCCAGCTACATATGCAAAATTTTTATAATCACTCATATTCTGCAGATATGATTCAGCAATCACATTATTCAATTCCTCCGAAAACAGTATATCTTCATTCTCTTTACATCTATAAAGTTGGATGACATTGAACTCATCTCCATCCTTCACCATCCTGTACCCATACCCTGTCTTCTTACATATTTCACTGAACGTTTTACGGATTTCTTGCCATGTTGTCTGCTGATCGATCGTAGTATCCGGCAACACGATGCCTGCAGTCGTGATAGGGAGTTTTCTCTTATTCTTATTCACAAGATCATAAAGCCCCTCCAGCACTTTTTTTAACTGCACCGTCGAGCGATTGATCCTGTTATTGAGATTATCCATGTGGCCTCTGATTTCAAGTTCCCGATCCTTGCTGTAAGTATATTCGATGAATCCTATCGTACCGTCATCCTGCCTGATCAATCTATTTCCTATTTGAAGGAGCTGTATATTTTCTTTCGTATCCAGAACATGTATTTCAAAAGTACCTGTTTCGTCATATCTTGGCATCCATTGTATGCTACTGTAATTCTGCAATATACCGATACGTTCATTTTGAGTATTATAGATATGATATACCATCAGACACCTACAAAAGCCGTTTTAAACATGATCATCACTTCAAGCCCTTCGTGATTATTGGCGGCGCCATATTTTATTGGATTGTCTCCAGGTTGCAACTGCCAGAAAACAGTCTCATCAGCAAGATACTTAAAGCCGTTTTCCGATTTTCCTGTAGATGCCTTGGTCAGTATTACTTTTTTCTGATTATCATATGTGCTGACATACAATAGATCATCCGGATTCAGTATAAACCCTTTTTTAAAACGGATGACTTCCTGAGTCTTTATGTTCAGGAGTTCGGGAGAGATTACAGCAGTGATAGCCCTGAATCTTGCAGCAAAACCTGTGACTAGTGAACCGTCGTTTATCACATTCTTTATAACAGCGAGACGCTGTTGAGATATCTTCCAAGGCTTCACATTAGAAAAACTCATTGGGAAACAGAATCGTGCATCATACCCTATAAACGAAGTCACCTTATCTTCAGTAGATTGCCAAACAGGGTAGTAAACATGAAAAACGAATTGGAATTGTTGATAACCGACATCATTCGATATATCTGGCGTTCTCTTTGGCTCGCCATCAAGAAAAAGATCTAGACCTTTGTCCGTGTCTATGAATCGGAGTTTGGCAGCAATGCATGGCATGACCGTATCGATCAGATTCCTTCTATGCTGATACGACTCTGCAAAATCGCCTTCGATCGTGATATCTTTTGTCTCGATCTTACTGCTTGCCGCCGATGCCCCAATTTGTGATGAGCCTGACACCTCTGTGATTGCAATATCTAAAGCCGATAAGCCTTCTATATTTGTCAGTCGAAACCCTGTATCCACAGAAAATTCGATCTCTCGTCCTAAAGAATTCTTGTATATATATCTTCTCATTTGCTCCACTCCATCCTTCTTACTGCGTCTCTCATTTCTCTGGACGCTTCGCTAGGTTTGACAGGACCATTCCCAACGAATGTAAGATTTTGATTATAATTGGTAATATTTGAGGAAGATCGTTCATTCCCTCTTGTTCGATTGATATCCATATGCGATTGAATATCCACGATTGCCATCATTCTACTCTGTTGTGCAACTATCGCAGACCGCAAACCAGCCAAAGTCTTATCCATGTCGATATCTTTGAATGAATCCACCATCTCTTTTGCTATGTTACCTACAGATGTAAGCAATGGTTTTTTCTTATTTTCAATACCTTTAATAGCACCCTCAGGAATATGTTCTGATTCTTCTTCAAAAGCTTTAGACGGAGAATGGATTCCCTATGTCTTTTTAAACTGCTTCAGAATTGCATCTGCAAGGGTTTTGGATGCACCCTTGAGTTCTTTCTGTTTTGATAACATCCCCTTGACCATGCCGTTCACCGTCTGCTGTCCGATACTCGTTGTCTTATTTGCTGTTTGTTCCAAGATCTTAGAGATGTCGTCATTGAATTTAGTCTGCACGGATTTGATCTGATCGGCGTAAAATTTATCCGAAACTGATTTGATAGCTTTTTCACGCTCTGTCCATGTCTTCACATAGGTATCTCTTTCTTTTTTTGACATTTTCATCAAAGCATCAGTGTACGCTTTTCCATCTTCAAATGACATGGAAGTGATCTCCTCCATCAGAGCTTTAGGCATTGTCTTTTTCAGAGCTTCCAGATTCTTGCCATACGCCTGTATTTCATTCTTACTTTTTGAGAGATCGGTAAGTAATGTATTTCCACTATCGTCTTTCGTTAATAAACGGTCATTTCCATCCAATGTCTGCGCGAGAGCTTTCCGCTTATTGACCAGTTCATCGTATTGTGACTGGGCCTGTTGCGCAAATTTATTTATAGATGCTGTTACAGATTTGATAGATGCATCTGTCTGTGTTTTTATAGCATTACTGTAGGTGCTTATTAGTTCTTTTCCGGCATTCTGAAATTCCGCCTTTGCTTTTGGATTCTGTTTCACAAGCGTAGCTACCGTCTTATTCACGATATCTGTTACAGATGATACTGCTTTTTTCTCACTAGCATTTACACCATTCGTATAACTTGTGATCATATTTTTGCCGATGTTTTCAAAATCGAAACTTTTGTTTGTTTTGGCAGTTTGTGACATCATCTGCGCGAGATGTACCATAGATGCTGCTGCACCCTTAGCAGATGAATTTACACCATTGACGACACCTTGGACTGCGAATTTTCCTATCTTTACACCTTTATTAGACGGTGAATGTTCATCCAGCCCCTGTTTGCTTGTGACTGCACTCAGCAAAGTATTTGCAATATTGATACCGGCAGACCATAATTCGTCACTTGCAGCGCTCGTCCCGTCTGCAACACCTTTTCCTAAAAAGTAACCAGCATTGTGTGCTTTATCTTTTCCAGCATTCACTCCGGATGTAAATCGTTCAGATCCACTCACACCTGATTTATATAATTCAGGTCCCAGAGTATCTGCTTTCTTGATGAGTAGCCGATTCATCTCAGCTACAGCTTCGGCAGGAGAAAGCTTTCTTTCCAATACTGCTTTTTGAATATTTTCGGGTACTGTCTGACCAGCCATTCCAGCTTCAGCCAGCATATCATTGAAGCTGATAAGTGCTTGCATCTGATTTACTGCATCTTCCGGCTTCAATTTCCCTTCAAGGATCTTATTTTTGATAGATTCCGGTATTTCTTCACCTGCTATATCGGCTTTTTTTAATGCATTGCTGAAGTCGATAAGCGTCTGGACTTGATCTGCAGCTTCTTTGGGCTTCAACTTTCCTTCCGCAATCTTCTGTTTCATTTTTTCAGGGATATCAACACCGGCTTGCTCAGCCTTTTTTAATACATCGCTGAAGGAGATCAGATTCTGCATTTGTTTCACTGCTTCAGATGGCTTTAGATTTCCACTTGCTATCCCATCAGTAAGGCTTTTTAGGAGCTCAATGCCGTTTTCTTTTGCATTTTTGAGCATATCATCATATTTAATGAGTGACTTCATTTCATTAACAGATTCAGGAACAGCGTAGGTTCCTTCTCTGATAGAATTTGCTATTTCTTTTGGAATTTCTTTTCCTTTCTTTTTGGCAAGGTCTGTTAGTTCAGAAAGTTTCTTTTCCAAATCTGCTGAATTTAAAGACTTTTGTGCATATTGGTCTGTCTTGTCATATTCCTTATTCAAATCACTCATTTTATTTTTTAAATCATCAACTGTTTTTTGAGATTTATTGCAATTTTCTTGAGCGTTTTTATAAGCTATAGTTGCATTTGCCCATGCTTCCATTTCTTTACTTCCAGCTTTTTCACCAGTTTCAATATATTTCTGATATGCTTTTTCTGTTGCTTCTTTTGCCTCTTTAAGCGCAATTTCATTTTTTGTATTTTGCTGTGTAGCCTCATCGAGCTTCATTTGTGCATCAGCCATGTCTTTAGCAATAGCGGCCATATTCTCTTGATAGGCTTTCGCTATAGCCAAGTCCTTTTGAGCTTTTATGTTTGACCTTATGGCATCTGTGGATTTATTCAAAGCATCTTTTTCGGCATCGTACTTTAAATTCAAATCCGGAACAATTTTGTTCAGTTCATCCACATAGTACTGCATCTGCTTCTTTTCAGCATTTGATTTATTTTCTTTTTTGCTTAATTCTTCAAGTTTCTGAGACATGATTTCAGCACTGCCAGCTTCGGCTTTTGAATTTTCGAGTGCTTCTTTTCTAGCTTCTTTGTTTGCCTCTAATGTATCATTCAATTCCTCATAATCATCCACAAGTTTTCTTGTGGCAACACTGTTTTCGTCCGTTGCGTCTCTTGACTTTATGGACATTACGATATATGCTCCTATTGCCGCGGCACCTGCCACAATAGCGGCCGTCAGTAAGCCTTGTGGACTTGCAAGTTGGGCTATTGCTAATGCTTCTTGTGCAGCTGTCTGCAGTGTTATTTTACCTGTAAGCAATGCCGTAGCTGTCTCCATAGCCCAAGTTCCTAATGTGTATGCTTTTTGTGCTGCTGCAGTTGCTAGAGTAATTGCATTGGCCATTTTCTGTTGATTTGAATAATAAAGCAAACCAGCTGCGATAGCTGACGTCACGGTAACGACTTCTTTTCCGTGATCAACAATAAAAGCAAATCCGTTTATCATGACAGGGATTGCGTCGGTAGCAAGGTCAAGTGCTTTATCTGCTACCGTTGCAATACCTTCGGCGCATTTATCCATTGATTTAGATAGCTTGCCCGAAGACATTTCCCTGGACAATCCCTCTACCTTCGTTATCGCCCCATCCACAGCCTTTTTCATAGGCTTTTCAAACTTCTCATATGCCTGTATGCCTAAGCCTTCCAGAGAGCTTCCTAAAATGGTTACTTTGCCCTTTAGGTTATCATTCATGGTCTTGGCCATTTTTTCGGCAGAGCCATCTGCTCCATTGATAGCTTTTGTCAATTTATCAAAGTCAGTATCACTTGCATTGACAATAGCTAATAATCCAGACATAGCTTCCGTCCCTGCGATAGCTGATGCATACTGTGTTTTCTGAGTATCTGATAACTTACTGAATTTCTGCCGCATATCCTGCAGCGTTTGATTTAGAGGTTTGGCTGAACCATCGGAATTTTTTATGCTAATTCCTAGCGTGTCCATAGCCTCAGCACATTCTTTTGGTGGTTTAGCCAATCGGGTGAACATGGATCTCAACGATGTACCGGCTTGCTCCCCTTTGATTCCGGCGTTAGCCATAAGATGGAATAATGTGGCAACATCCTCGACAGAGTATTTTAAGACACCTGCTAGAGGAGCTGCATATTTAAAGGTTGCACCCATCATTGACACATTGGTATTACTGTTGGAAGAAGCAGCCGCCAGAACATCCACGAAGTGTGCAGAATCTTTGGCCTGCAAGCCAAATGCAGTCAAGGCATCTGTTACGATATCAGACACGCTTGCAAGGTCCTCACCGGATGCTGCAGCAAGATTCATTATTCCATCAATACCGGAAATCATATCGGCGGATTTCCAGCCTGCCATTGCCATATATTGCATTGCTTCGGCTGATTCCGTAGCACTGAATTTAGTCTTAGCTCCCATCTCTTTGGCTTTTTCAGTTAAGGCTTCCAGTTCTTTTCCCGATGTGCCTGATATGGCAGCTACCTTTGACATGCCTTCTTCAAAGTCAGCCCCCACTTTTATAGCATAGGCACTGGCGCCGGCTAATGCAGTTCCAACGGCAGCAACACCTTTTGCTGCCAGTCCACTTATTTTCTTTACTCCTGTATCAAATCCAGACGAGTCTATCTTTGTATCAAATTTTAAAGAGCCATCTACGGCCATACATAACACCTCTTCTCAATGAATTTGTGTATGCAAGGCTCAATGGCTCTCTTAGTGCATTACTTAATTTTTATTTCTACTATTTCTCTGCAACGTTTACACTGTAAATATATACCTTCACATTTCGTTGTGTTGTCGAATTGCACCAGTCTTTTTCCGCATATCGGGCACATGTACCATTTTGTTGTATATGGTGCCGGTTTAACCTTATTCATCAGAACACACTCGCTATGTCTTCTTCTGACATTTCAGCCGCAGGAATAGCAATCTTACGTTGAATCTCGCGAATACGATTACGCTCTTTCTTGTCAGGTATATCTGATAACCTTATACTCCGGTACATTACCCGTTTCTTTAATTCGCTTTCTTCATTAAGTGCATTCAAAAGTGCGTTAAAGTGCCACCAATGCATATATCCAAAATTAAGGAGATCGATATTGTAATATTCGAGAAAAGCGCCAATAATGTAATCTTGATCATAGGTAAATGAAAACACATACAGAGAGTTTTTCTTTACATCACCACTGCTTTTTTTCTCGGTATTTAGGACGTTTCCCTGAAGAAATAGCACTATACTCTCAACCGCTTCTGCTATGTCTTCGGGCGCATCGTTTACAAAAAGATCAATGATAAGCAAAACTCTCTCTTCATCTGTCATTTCAGCATCCATTAAAGCCTCATTCAGGCCAATCCACCTTCTAAAATCAGAATCAATCTGATACAACTTTCCGTGTACCATGATTTCCTCAGGGTATTCTTCAATCAAAGCATTAAACATTAGTTAGTGCGTTTCTTTCCTTTATAGGGTTTACGTTTTCCTGAATACTTTTGAATGCGATCGTTGAACTCCCTTTGTGATTTTTGGCGGCATCGTTTTACAAACTCTAAAAAATCATCATACACACTGTCATAAAGATGCACATTCTTCCGACCTGCGAATATCTTTTCTGCTGTCCCTTTTCCAAAAATATTATCATATACAGCATCAAAAATTTCACAGTAGGATCTGATTTCATCAGATCGTGTTCCCTCTGTAACAACTTTTCTCGCATCTCTTTCAAGTTGCTTCATTGCATTGATGTATCTATCCATTGTATCGGCATCATCAAAATCAAATTCCAAAGTTAGACCATTTATCTTCCAAACTGGTACGTTATAATTCTGGCTCATAGGCTCACTCCTTTTTTTAGAAAAGGCTCCGACTTAAATATCGGAACCTTTATTTTCTGGTGTTGGTTCTACAATTTCGCATGTAGCCCAATTATCTTTTGTTGTAACCTCAATCTCCTCTTTATCAGATTTCGATTTAAAGTTTCCAGAATACGTATATGTATTCTCGTCATCCCCGTCAGAATCCGGGATGATTGCATAGTCACGTTTGATTGCGAAGAAGCTTCCCTCCGTCTTCCCTGGCTTTGTAAAATCGATATTGATAATAGTACGAATAGCATCATCGCCGACCTTTTCCCCATCAGAAATCGCAATAATTTCATCATGTACGGGATCATCAATATACTGATCGAATGCATATGCGATAGATGGTGCATATCCAGTAACGTCCGTATTCTCCCCTGCTTCATCCACGTATTTACGCGAATATTCATTCGGGTTGCTGGAACGGCTCAGGGAAGTGAAATGGCGCATACGGTTATATGTCGTTTCACTTTCTGCAACGCATCCCATGAAGGCAACCTTTTTTTCTCTTGTTACTAATTTGCTCATTTTAAGCCTCCTTTAAATATTGTATTTCCATTTGTATCTGATACCTCGCCACCGTTCCATCAGCGTCGAACAGGCATCCAGGTGACAACACCTCAATGCTCTCAACTTCAACGCCCGGAAACGCAGGCAGGTTATTACTTTTGTTCTGTATTTCTATCCATTCAGCCAGGCTTTCATAAAAACCGCTGTTCTGAATATTTTCGATCTCGCTTTGCGAATACACTTCGCTAGACATGAAGTCGAATTGATATCGTCGTAATGAACCGCCGTCACTATACTTCTTTACGATTGGACTGCAAACGAGTGGATCAATAGAATAATCTGTTGTAGTATCATCGAGATAATCGACGTATAGATGGCCGTCTTTTAGAATCGGACATTTGAGAAAGTAATCCCTGATAGATTCAATCATGCTTTTATTTTCCTGCAATCTTGCCAGCTCCTCTCAGTATTGTTTTTTTGTCCTTAGCTTTCATACGCTCGAACCAAAACGCTCCTCTTGTAGGCGCCCCATCGTAAACTAAAGGTTTATCAGTCACGGTCTTCGGTGCTCTTCCGACCATCACCTTGCCATAATATAAATACCTAGCTTTTGGATCAGCATACTGAACAAGACCTTCTCCGATTCGTGTGGTTCTTGCACCTGCCTTAATCAAGTCACCGTGCATTCGTGGAGTTAGTGGGTCTGAGCATCGTAAAACTTCGCTATCAACAAACTTTTGTGCTAATAAAAAAGCATTTGTTTTTCTTGGCCCGAAATCAGGTTTCCAATGAACAGTACCTTTCACTGTACCGCCTTTACTTTGCGCGGTTATCAGTTCGTTGCGTGGCGTTTCCATAGTTAAGAAGCCCCTTGAATACGGATGTGCTTAGAATATTCGCCACACTCTTTGTTTACTGTATAGGACATAATCATAAAGTATTCATCGTATTGCTCTGTGATACAGCCTGGCGTTATTTCTGGGAGCTGTTTGTGTCCTTTAACTACATAGTCACCCTTTGACATGATAAGCTCTGCAGGGGCATTTTTAAGTGGTATCCGCACACGAAATTCATTAGCTGATTTGACCCCTTTATCGGTTGGCTGAATCTGTAGCTTTGAATACCACGAACAGCCAGAAATCACCTGTTCCGTCCATACATCACACCTGTTCTTTTTATCAAAGAAAGCATGATAAATAGTGATGGTTTCATTGCACCCTAACATGCGGTAATACCTCGATACATAAGCCCTGTGCCTGCCAGATGCTTTGAGACAATCTGCCGTAATTCTTTGTTTATAACAGATACCGTTTTTTCATCCTTAAACGTAACACTATGACCGTCTGTTGATTCGCTTGATATGCCATTTCCTTTAGCTCTGTGGTCATTTGCAAACAGATACTCCATAAGCTCGCACATACATTGTTCGATGACAGTTGTTATTGGTAACCCCTTAACTCTTCCAAATGTATAGCGATCCAGCTCAAAGCGAGCCTTTAGTTCATATTTAGAAAAGGACTCTTGCGGAATCATATCTCCGTAAAAGTCCCTTGTGTAAAACTCATAGGTGGTATATGGCATATTGCCACCTCCTTTTTATTCTGTAGGCGTATCTGTTTCAAGCGCCTTATTTGCTTTTACAATTACTCCATCCGCAGTCGTAACTCGATAACCGGCATTGATTTCAATTTGTGCAAGTGATCCGACAAATTTTTCGGAATCAATGATGCGCATTTCCTCCAGGTTGTCTACGATGGAAAAGAATCGGTGATCATACATAACAAAATCAACGCCTGTCAGGTCTACAGTGTGCTTTACTCCTGCATGGTCATAATAGACAGCTGCAGAGTTTTCCATAGCGTTTGCCTCGTACCACTTCATGCCCAGCCAGTATCCTACCTGTCCGGTAGCAATCATTTCATCGTTTTTAGCTGGTGTAAACTGGTCACCGGCAGCCTCCAACATTGCAGTAAACACATCAACAGATGCAAAAACCACATCAGCTTTTGCTTTCTTTTTACGGATAGCTTTACGAGCATTCAAAACTGCTGATTTCACATTTTTTGAAGTAATAGCGGTAGTATCCGTTAGTTGTACGCCTTCCGTCGTTAAGCAAGCCACACCTGCTGCCTGATATCCTTCTTTCACATCGCTCAACGCCGTGGAAAATGTGGTGTCTGCCAGCGGGTAGGAAACTGCACCGGCCTGCACTTTGTAAATTTTCTTCGATTTGCGGAATGAGTTGTTCAAGCGAATATCAATCAGCTCATTTTCTGCCTTCGTGTCCTCGAAATCACCCGCTGGTGTCGTTGCGTCAGTAGCTCCGTCTGATTTCTGCTTATAGACCTTAACCAGACCACTATCTGCGTCCCCCTGGAAGTCTTCATTATATGTAACGCCTGGCTCCAGGATGTTGTCTGAATAAAGATTAGGCTCTACCAAAGAGCTGTATTTCTCATCCACGTTTAAATTTCCGTATTGCATTTAATATGCCTCCTTTATCCTCGGTAATATTTGTTTTTGCCGTATTTTCTTCGGCGATATTCTTCATCGTCTGTCATGGCAGGTGGTACATCAGACCCCTTACCTTTAGTAATGACGATGTTTTTCATAGATTTGAATTCTGGAACATCCTTTAACTGGATTTCCATTTCTTTTTTGATAGCCTCTTTATCAATGACTCCTTTTTCGTCGGCGAATTTGCTACGATCGCATAAAGCAATCAACTTTTCAAATCTATCATCACGCACCCCGAGCTCTTTCGCAATCGTCTTCGCTTCGTTGGTAACGTTCTGCATCAGCTTAGCTTTCTTAAACTCATTATTTTCTTTAATGATGTTATCAATACGTTCCTGTTCAGCTTTTGCTTTATTCTGTTTGGCTTCTTTGTACGCTTTTAACGCCTCATCCATCTCACTTCCAGTGATTCCTTTTTCCTTAAGAATACCCTTTAGTGCACCCTCCTCTGTTCTTGACTTGCGCTTCTCGATAGCCTCGGCCAGTTTGTCATAGTCGAGTTCTGGATTTTTGTTGCTCTGGCCTGCTGCTGGCGGGTCCTGTGGTGGGTCTGCTGGATTATCAGCAAATAACTGGATGTTGAGCTTGAATCTTAATAAATCTGTCATAAATCCTCCTGTTTAAAGGGTGTCGCCCTATTGCCCGTTTTACGTGTGTCGCACGATAATGATTCCCCAGTTTTTTAAGAGGTGTCACCTCATAAATATTGTCCGAAATACGGTAGCTTACGTTTAGGCGGATCGTTCATATAGCTGGTCCTTTCTGGTGTTCTGTGTCCACAAAAAATGCAGGTATCGTGATATTTCACAACCCTGCAATTAAGTTTTTTATCAAAATATTCTATTTTATGATAAGTATACGCATGACGACACATCACTCATCCGCCTTACATTCTCCGATAATCTGTGATGTAATACTTGATGAACCGTTTTTTCCAATTCTGTAAATCCAAATTTTATGCCCTTCAATGCACTTTGTTTCTTCTTTTGTATAAGTGCTCATGTCGTCTTTTGCTTCATTTACCTGTGCACAACCTACTAAGAAAATACCGCACATGGCGGTAATCATAATTTTTCTCATATCCTTTTCTCCTTGTAAAAAGCACCCAGTTTATGAGTGCTTAATTGTTCATGAATTCATCGTAATCTTCTTGTGAGATGATACCGTCCTTTAAATTTTTTAATATATCCTTGTGGATTTCTTTGAATTGTTCCTCTGTGAGATCACTCTTATACAATCTTTCTGGTTTGAGTGGCTCTGTCCATCGTGGATGAGAAAACTTTTTATGTTCCTTATTTTCCATGCTTCTTTTCCTCCAGCCAGATATCCCATATACCATCCTTTTCTAGTATCTTTTTTACCATGAAAACGGCATCTCTCTCAAATAAAATCTCATTTTCGTTGCCATTATATTGCCGTATATCTTTTCCATATCGAGAACTTATATGCATCTGGACTTGTCCATCTTCATTATACATCAAATCAGTGGTAGTTGATATATATTGATTATACCTTATCGGTAAACCAGCCTTATGCATACTTATATATTTATCAATATCCTCATCATACATAAATGAAAGGGACCTATTCACTTCTCCTTTGTAAGCCTTTGTTTTGCTCAATGCTGCATCAAGATATCTTACAAAACTGTCTTCTTCTGGAGTAAGCTGCTGTTTATCTCTCAGTTTTTCGTTAATTTTATACGAATCACTGCTTATGTATCGATTGAGTGCTCCGTATTCCTGCTTGGTCAATACACCTTTCTTTTTATAGCTCCCCCTCGTTCCCAGTGAATCCATGTAAATGCGTTCCTTTTGCTGCCGAAGCTCCATTGTATCAGAGAATTTCACATACTCGTCCATCGTAGCACGGTATCGTGCCTGCATAGTCAGGATATCAAAAGCATCACCTTCTCCATCCTGTAGCAATTTTATTGATTCACGCTGCGCTCGCATGCGCGTTTCCAGCACTCGTTGGCGTTGTGTGGCTGTATATGCTGTATATTCTTTACCAGCAAAGGTACGAATCTGATCTTCTTTTTCATTTTACTGCCGCAGCCAAGAATCAGACCAGTTACGTTTTGATACACCTTTGATAAATGGATAGTATAGGTGATAGCAATTATTGCCTAAAAGACCGTCTGCTGTGCCAAGCCCACATACAGTCGCAAGCTCTTCCCGACTCCATACCTGGCCATGCCAAGCCCTATGCGTTGGTCTTGCATTTGCGTGCCATGCTACCTCGTAATCGCTGGTACCAAGCTGCTCTGCGTTATATTCGGCCATCTGCCCCGCAAGGTTTCCGAGGCCAGTGAAAACGCTCCTGCGGCTCGCTACCACTATCCTGTTGTGATGACCAGATTCGTAATCAATCCAGCGGATGCCGCTGTTTGTCATTTGTCTTACGGTTTTTCTGAGTGTCGTGTTATAGTCAAATGATCCTGTGGTTATATCTGTCATAGCTTCGTCGAGAGTATCTTTGTAAAACTTCGACAACTCCTTGAATACCTGACCGTTTCTATCGTTTACCACGAATCCCATCGTTTTCGTAATGTTCCGCATTTCATTTTTTGTTTGTTTCCTGGCTGCCATTACAAGTTGCCTTACAAACGCATTCTTTTCGTAAGGTATGAACGACTTTCCCACAGCTTTATATAGAGCTTCGTTGTCTATATATTCTGTTTTCAATGCTTTATCGTAAATGGAATCTATATACGCATCTGATGCGTTGAGCGTTTCCTGCAGCATGTCTTTGATTTCTTGGTCACTGTAACCTAAATCGGATAACCGGTTCAGTTGAAAGTCTGCTGTACGTGTAATAACTTTTGCATCTTTTAGACGTCTTACAACATCCAACATAATACGCTGTTCCAAGTCTAAGAAAAACGCCTCATTACCATACCCGAAACGCTCAATGTCATTTGGTGTCATGGCATCACATCAGCCTGCTGTGGAAGGTTTTTCAATGCCGTTTTCTCATCCTCGCCCTTCCACTTCATTCTGTATTCCAGCAAGCTCATAACACCCATTGCAACGTCTTTGCGGTCGTTCTCCTGCTCTTTTTCAGCATCCACAATAATACTATCATCCCAGCTGTAAATCTCCTGTATAGCACCATCTGGCACAAGTCCATGAGCTGTACACATGTTATCCATTACATGCACCAGATTCGATATAGCGATTTCAAGCGATTCCTGGATGTCTTTTACTAATTGGTAAGACCTCTGTTTGCTGCTTTTGATTTCTTCGGCTGTTTTATCAACGTTCTGAGGATCGCTCAGCGTGCCATAAGCAAGACCGCAATTATACTCTATTCTTTTGAGTATCTTATCTAGTCCTCGCGAAAATGATTCGTCACGAATTTCAGGGCTGAAATGCTTAAATAATTTTGCACCTGTATCGGAAATAGTATACCCGTCATACGTTCTGAACAATCTCTCTTTTCCTTTTGGCAGCATTTTCGTTCCGTAGATATCTTCCTCGATCATAGAAGTATCTACCTCTATCGCTGTTTCTTTGTTTTCGAATTCCCAGTCCATACGTGATGCTTGTATATCTGCTTTTTTGATATCTTCAATGGCCCTTGCATATACAGATACACCCAAGGGGCTTTTACGCTCTATATTGTTTGCAATCGGAATTTTAAAGAAAGAAAAAAATGGCCCGTCTACACCAGAAATATTCACATCCGGTTCAATATCTGTCCATTCTTCTATACTGCTGAGCGGTACTTCTATTCCAAGATTGCGTATCTCGTTCGTATCAATCGATACATCTTTTGACATAAAGCATTTATTCTGAATCCTATAGCTTTTTTCATTCTTGTAATCATGTATTTCCAACCTAGTATATTTCCTGTTACCTTGAAATTTATACGACGGAAATATGATGCCGGTGATTTTCCCGTTATCATCAAATCGGAAAGGAAGCATTTCATCTTGATATGTAAAATCAAGCAGTATATTATCATTACTCACATATGGTTTAAACACCACGCCTCCAACAGAACAGGCGATTTCGATGATATTCTTTTTATTGCTTTTAAATCCATTAAGCTGTTCCCCTATGAAATCTGCCCGCTCAGAACCGCTTATCTCAATCGTATTCTCGATCGTAACAAGTCGTGCGATTTCGCTTGCAACCGATGCGGCTATATTCAAAGTTTTAACATCCTTGTTCAGCCAGTCTGATTCGTTGATATAGGCTTTTTGCCACCTTCTGATTGCCTGCTTCATTTTTGGCGTTACAGCGATGTTGATTCCCAGTTTTTCCTTTATTCCATCAGATTTTAAATCCATTATTTATCACCTCTTTCCGTCACTGGTAACAATAATCTAAGATAGCGCCACATACCCATGATGTAGTATCTCATTGCATCACAGCAGTGGTCATTTGTCTTCACTACTTCTTCTTTGCCTTTATCCAGCAAATCCTTGTTGTATTTATACAATCCAAGCTCTTCCTTTAGATGCCTCTGTTTCTTGCATATGAATAGCTTCATGAAAGAAAAAAACTTCTGTGTCCGTTCGATTCCAAGTTTCACAGAATTCTCGGCTGGTTTTATTTTAGCTCTCGGCAGTATACGTTTGATTTCCTCAGCAAGTCCTCGTGCAGATGGATCTATGAACACAGCTTCTATCCTTTTCCCCGTCAAACGTTCGATTTCTTCATAATATTCTTTAAAATCTTTGGCGTATTCACTCGGCGGCTTCTGATGGCCACTTTCTCGGCCCGAATGATAATATTCTGGCAGTCCTTCAACTCTCATTTTGCTTTGATTTAACCCAAACGCCTGGAACGTCGTAGCGTTCAGCTGACCATAATCAATGCCAATCCCTATATGTATCAAATCCTCATAAGACGCTTTTTCTATTTCATGGTCTTTTTTAAACATATAGTAAACAACTTCTGCCAGCCCGGTACACATACCTAGCCATACCCACTTATACATTTCTGGATCAGCCTGCAGCATAGCCTCAGCTGATTGTATAAGTTTTTTCCCAAGCCATGCTACTGGTACATCTTTGTATGTAACATGTGCGTGGATGGCATCAGAACGTTTTTCCATGCTCCTCAGCCATTTCATAACTGGCGCCTGTTCATTCTTCGGTGGATTGAATAAGTACATAATGCGAAAGAAATCATCATTCCCTCGAACAAACGTAGCTTCTATGTTCGCTATTTCATCGGCACCTTCCCCTTTGTCAAAAAACTCCGTTAATTCATCTAGGACTACGAGCTTTATTTTATTTTCTGCATCGATCATACCTTTTGTATCATCGATAGAATCAGAACCAGTAAAATATATAGTATTGCCATTAGGTCTATAGGTTATCTGCATGGGGCTTTTAGTTATTTTAAACAAATCTTTGCTTAAACCCAAGCGCTTAATAGCCCTCTCACATTCTCTATACACAGTTTTACGTAATTGGTTATGGTGCTTACGCATTATCACAGCGGCCGAATGTGGTTCGGACACTAAAAGAAAATCTGCCATAATCGCCATTGCTGACGATTTAGTTCCTGCTCGTCCCGATGTAAGTATCTGGTGCATATGTTCTCGGTCATTTACAAGTGGTTGAAATTTTGGAATGATAATGTCACTCAGCTTAACTACTTTAGATGTCATTTATGATCATAACCTTTTCGTCTCCAGTATTCTTGTCATCAATCTTCTCAAGACGTTTAACTAGTTCCTTGCTGGCGTCAAGTCTATCTCGCAGGGCTGCATCTAATCCAAACTGGTCCTTTTCAGCTCCACGCATGACTGCAGTATAAAACTCCATGACTTCTTTAATGTCGGCGATTTTCTTATCTTCGACCTTTTTCATGACCTTTTTCATGTATTCTTGGACGCTAACGTTTGTTAACAGACGAGCAGCACCAGCCCTTGCTCCTTTTGGGCTATATCCAGCCTTTATATAAGCATCGGTTTGTGAAAGGTTATCCTTACATAGATACAACACAAACGCCTTTTGTTTCTCATTTATTTTCACGAGCTATCATCCCTTAATAAGTCAGCGAGGAATTGAACCACGTCTAATGCTTTATCAAAGTAATAGCTATCTTTCTGCTTTTCTCCATCTGCATCTATGTATGTTGTAAATACTGTATACTTAGTACATATGCAATCGTGCTTATCTGAATAGAATTGTGACCTGTTGATACAATACACTTTGCCTTTGGCTTTTAATGCCTTCTGCAGCTTGTTTATTAAGGTGTTTAGATTATTGCTCATTAGATCACTCTCCTTTCTTCGTTTTAAGTTGCTGGCATGAGTACAGGCTCTGCTCCGGGTGCTACTGTATCTGCATCCACATATTTTAATGTCTGATGTGGCACAACCCTTTTATACAGCTTATTAAACATCTCTTTACGTACGACATAAACCTTAGTTCCATTTTGCACAACCCAATCTCCGGCCTCCATGTTTACTATAGCGCCTTCTTTGCTTTTCACTGTAACGCTGGCATATCTGGCGATGATGTTTTTGGGAGAAAGCTGTTCAGCTCTTACTTTTTCTCCTGTTTTCTTGTTTATGTATATCACGTTATCATTCCTTTCTTGCTAAAAGAAAAGCACCCTTTAGGTGCTAATCATTATGTATCTCAAATACCTTAATAATATTCCTGCTGATTATCTCAGAAGAATCGCCACTTTCTAATCTTCTAATTTTGTATCTTACTACCATTTTCACATATAATTTTGTATTACTCAGAAATGGAATTTCATCGTCATGCACCTTATCTAGAAAATCTTGATCACTGATGATGCAAGATATCTTTTTACCATTAAAAGTCAGCCCCCATTGCGACTTTCCATTTAAATCTGGTTTATTTACTTTAACCCATGTTATAACTTCGTTCTCCTCTATCTCTTTATTAAATTTATCTACATCTTGAGGAATTGATAAATAAGATAGATTTTCCCTATTTAAATCCAAATAATCTTTGTTTCCTTTTTCATCAACAAATTCGTAAGATAGACCTGTTCTATCATTATCATTTAAAACAGTTTTTGCTGTAGTAGCCATTCCTTTTTCAACATCGTTATTGTATATATTTACAGTCATTGTATTAGCATAATAAATATCGCCGTATTTATTTTCTATTTTAGTTACATCATCATTCTTAATGAGTTCTTTGGGAGGATTTCCTTTTAGAAATTTTCTTATTTCTAACACTTCTTTATAAGCTTGTATGACGGTAGGTGCCATAGGTATAATTGTTGGAGCAATTTCCATTATTTGCTCAATATCTATTACAAAACTACCCTTCTGTATGTTCAAAACCTTAAATTTACAAAAATCATTCTCACTTATCAGATTATTAGATAAATTCTTCAATGTATCAACTGTGGCGTTTAACGATACAGATAATGTTTCTAAATCAATATCATTCTCCCCACCAAACCGCATAATAAGTTTTTCAGATATCATGATAAAATCCCCTTTAAATTTGCTTTTTCTTAAGTACATTTTATCACACATCCTCTCACTTTTAAATTATAATCTATATTATTACATTATCTATGTAACAAAACTAAATTAAAAGCACCTCATTAGGTGCTTTTCTAGTCTTCCTTTTCGATTTTAACGGTACCGTTACCAGGTTTCAATTTGTATTTTTTGCGACATACTGCACATACTTTGTGATATACACAACCTGGTTCTCCGTCTACTCTGATACTTTGCTTGTTTTTGCCACAATAAGGACAGTAAACATCTACGAAAATAGCCATTATATTATCACCTCTATCTAAAGCATACAACATATCACGATAAATAAAAAGCCCCATTAGGAGCTTTTATGCTGGTAAGTCCGCTTAGGATTCCTTACCGCTTTTCCTTTTGGTTATTCCGCCACCAGGGCAACCAATATATCTAGCAGGTTTTCTCATTAGTATGAGGTCCTTCCCTGCTTTGATATTGACTTTTGGGTGTATCTCTAAAGCAAGAAACCTACTACCCTAATCTACAGACGATATACGGGTGGGGGAATCGCCTGTAGATTACGGCAGGCATCCGAAGATGCCGCGTAAGTAAACCGTAAGGGAGAAAAGTGAAGCAGAAGGAAGAGTATTGCACCTCATCCCCCGTACTTCTACGCTATCATAATACCACGGAAAATGTAGAACTGAGTTCCATTATTTCAAAATTTTCAGAATTTCTTCATTCATATCACGGTACATTTTCCCTTTGCTCCGATTATGGTCATACGCTATATCATCATGCCTTTTGTTTCTGTCAATATAGCATTCAGTTATCATATCGACTACTTCACCATCAGCAATATTATTAAGCACCTTATTCACAATCACTGTATCGTATAGCAATGCAGCTCTCTCCAATAAAAGCTCATCTTTCTTTTCGACCAAGTAATGATCCCATACATGGCTTGGGTCACCAGCATTCTCAATGATAACATCCTTCATTACAACTGAGCTCACACCATACATATCGTTCATTATTTCCTCATACTTCAACCGGTTCGCTTCTATCTTGGACAAGTTTCTATGATAGTTCCGACACTTGTTGTAGAAGTCTTTGCAGATTTCTTTGTCCTTCCTCTTCTCTTTCTTTGATTTCATCAATACACCTCTTCCAGATACTGTTGCAGTTCTTCTGCTGTGTAGAATAACAACAAGAGATTGGCTTCGTGCAGAATATAGCCATCATATCCATTCACCCTTACTTTATCGATCTCCACGCTATACTTTTTAGCTAATGTGGTATATCTCATTCTTTTTCCTCCTGTACATCACTCCATACTGGTTCAACATAAACAGCACCGCCGCATCCGTAATGGTCAAGGCAGCATATTTTTATATACAGAACCAATAGCCTTGTTAAAAAGCTATACGGATTTCTAACCACATAACTTTTTGATATTTGATTTTCATTGTTGTCTTCCGCATAAACACGATATTTAATCACTCTATTCGTCCCTCCAATTGCTTCCTGATAAATTCTATTGCATTCTTAATGTAAGCTGGTTCCTGGTTGCTCCAATTCAGCATATCGAACATATCATGTTGAAGTGTGATAGCGTAATCTTTTCCATAAGCACCATTGTACCAGAAATTGATTTCCTTGTAAGGCTCCTCTTTGTAGGCTCTCAGCTCACCGCTCTGGTTTCTTGCAGCAAAGCGATAGCCAGCAGCGTATAATGCTTCTAAATCTCTTAACTTCACTTGTAAAGTATTGCGCTCCTGCTCACTCATCTTCTTTTTCATTCTTCACCTTCTTTCGATTTAAGGGACACCAGTGTGGTGCCCGTGTAATGATGGGATTATCTGGATGTCCATAACATACGAAATCATTGTCTGTATATTCTCGTGCACTCATATGATTGCAATAATACATCATGCGTCCTTTATACTCACTATGAGTATTGAAGTATTTACAATTTACACATTTCTTCATTCAGATTTCCTTGTTGTGATACGATTAGAAACTCTATAAGAGCCTCTTTTATTACTTCTGGATGTGTTTCCTCTAATTTTTTTATTCCTGCTGTAGAAGGTCTCTTTAACACCTCATATACTTCCCATTGATTCATGGCTTTACCTCGCTTATGATTTGATTCTGCTTATTGTAAGTGATAGGGATATATCCTGTTGGGCCACTTCGATTCTTTTCCAAAACTAAAGAATATCCATCATCGTCCTGCCACACGAACAGAATCTTGCTGGCACTCTGTTCAATTTCTCCGCTATCTCTCAACATGGACAATTTCGGTTTCCCCAATGTCTTTGTCGCATCAGGTTCAACTGACATAAGCCGATAATCGTACAGTTATAATCCAGGCTGATTTTGCGTAGCTCTTTTGCGATTTCTGTCATGCGTTCATATGAGTTCCTTGCTCTGGATCCAATAAGGCCTATATGATCAATAATCACGATGATATGCCTTTTCCCATCATGACTAGCAACCATTGACCGAATAGAATCTATGGACTGGCTCTTGTCTACAACTTCAATAGAACGCTGCGCTATTGAATTGATAGCTCTATTCACATCATTAACCTCTGTCTCTGACATTCTTTTGTATGATGCTATGTAGTTTTGGTCAAGTCCACAGTTAATGGATATCAGCCTCTGATGAAGCTCTTGCGGAACCATTTCCAAATTAAAATACAGGCAATCATATCTCCATGATAGGTCATTTAATAAATTTAAGACAAAGCCAGATTTTCCTGAACCGGTTGCACCAGCTATCACCATGAAGTCATTTTCTTTTAGCCTCAGCAAAGAACCCAGCTGCTGATATTTCTTGAAGTAGATGCTTTTCTTATCGTCTCTGCATGATTCTAAAAGCTTATCTGAATCCAGTTTGTAAGATTCTGCAGTCTCTAACTTACACACTTTCTGATAGACCGCGTTGTATTCGTCCAAGCTGATACTGTGTTCTTTCAGCTTATCTGATATTTCAACAATTTTACGCTCTTTGAATTTATCAATCACAACACGTTGTATACGCTTAAAGTTTTTTATATCTCCTGAATATGTAATATCTGAGCACCTTACATAAAGGTCTATATCGGACCTCGGATAGTCAAGCAATGCTTCTATCGTTATGAATCCGTTTTTCTTGTAGTAGTCCAACATAGCCTTGAAAATGTTTTGATATGGTCCTACGAAATGCTCTGGCTCCAAGATAGAAACTGCAAACAACTCATTGTAGACGGAAAGCATACCGATTGCAGTTGCTTGTGCTTCAATCATTGAACTGGTGTTCATAACATTTCCTCCAATCTACCGTTATCAGATTACATGGAAGCGGAGGTTTTTCATTCTCCGCAATCCATGCATTTAATTTCTTCATGACTTTCTTGTAGTCTTGATCATGCATAATACTATACCAAGCCTTACAAACTTCTTTAAGGTCTCTACCATACATGAAATTAGGATAAATATTCAGAATCGTATTTATAATCTGTGTCATTTCTTCTTTTGTCATTACCAATCACCCGCCTTTATTTCTCTTGGTGAAGATGTGATAACCTCATCAACTTCATCGTTCCATCGTTCTCCATTCAGCCATGTAGTAGGATAAGGGATATACTGACCATTATTTTTCAACCAGTCAGCTGATGCGGCCTGTCTTCTTAAACCATCCATGATGGACTTATAGACCTGTTCGTTTTTACATACACTGAGGAATTTTATATGAGACTTTTTCTTGTCTCTTTTTTTAGGATATACTTTCCAAAATTCATTGAATGCATTTTCTCTATCGAATGCATTTTCCAACATCACACCACTATTTTGAGTATCACAATCAGGCGTACTCTGCGCAATTTGCGCATATCTTTTTTCTTTATTGTTATTTATATTTTTATTAGTTGTGGTCGTTTTGTGGGTCACTTGCTGGGTCGGTGATTGCGTAACACCATGAAATAAGCCTATATTTAAAGCATTTTCTGGCATTGCGCACTGGGTCACGCACTGGGACGTTTTGTGGGACGCCAAATCTGCGCAAATTTCATCGTTTTTTTGGTATAAATCATAGTTCAAAACAATGACTAGAGTGTTAGATTTCGATGGTATTTTATCAATCATTTTATTATCAACAAGAACTTCTAACGCTGTTCTGACTTCGCGTTCTGTTAGGCCTGTTTCATCAGCCAATTTTCGCCTTGAAGTTATAAAAGTCCCTCGCTTAACAACTTCTCCTTTATACATTTTATCTGTCCAATTAGCCTTCATGATGCAATGAATAAAGACTGTTTTCACAGGGACATTCTTGTACCAATCTCGTTGGGTTATCTTTCTATAAAGCAATATATACGTTCCTTTAGAAGTCATTGTTATCACACTCGCAATCAATACGAAGGTCACTATGAACATGTTCGGGACAGATTTTATCGACACAATTTTGACAGATATATCCGATTGGTTCTCCGGCAAACAATATATTTATAGCTAAAATATATACATTATTTTGTGAATATTCTTTCCCACAAATTGAGCATTTCACTGTCGTTTTTTTAATCATTGATACACCTATCTTTGTTTATCTATCAAAGCACGGATATGCTTTTCTTCTGCTTCCATTTCCGATAGACGGCGTGTCAAATTATTGATTTCCTCTTCCATCGTCATGGCAGTTTCCACCATTTTTGCATACATATCCTCACGGCCGTATAAGTCAGCCATGAAGTCTGTAGAAAAGTCGATATGATTATCCTCATCCGTTTTTACATCGTATTCGTGTTCATATTTCGTACCGTCATCGAACATTTCTACGCTGATACATAAAGCATTATTTCTATAGTCTAAATTAAACTTCATTTTTCTTACCCTTCCTGATGATGTCGTTTCTTTCGTCTGATTCAAATTCCGCTTCCTCGCTGTCTGTGAACCAGTTTACGTTATGATCTGATATTTCTATCCAGTGCATTTTAACGCCCTGCTGTGAGTCTGTTTCGGGCCATCCCGGACGTGTTTCATACCGTACCATCATTTGCTCATTGGTAATGGCTAATACGATACATTCAAGAGGAAGCCACATACTCCCGTTATAATACAGAAAGTAAATCGGTGTTTCGCAGTTCATTAAATCCAGCAGGAAATCTGAACCAACTTTAGCTATGCTTTCACTTGCTCTATACATAAGAGGGCCTCCTTAAATGCTGAAAACTCTGCTTCCGGTGCTAACAATTCTGCAATTCTTTCTAATGTTGCGTCATCCAGCCTTCTACAGTAGCGTTCTACCATCCAATAGGTAAATACATTCACTCCCACTTTATGTGCTGTATCGCGTAGGGAAAGCCCCTGAATGAGTCGTTTTCTTTTTAAAATCGGATATGTGTTCTTTCGCTCAACATCTGCAACATTTTCAATATTAAGTATCAGACAGATTTGTGTGATGATACCGATTGCAAATTCACCAGTATTATCTTCCAGCGCTTTATACTGCTTCCTGGTAATACCCAATAATTTAGCCATTGATTTTCTAGAGATGCCGTACTCTTTTCTTCTTTGTTTGATTGTCATACCTACTATCCTTTCATCCACATCTGTAATGCGGTATCATACAATTTTTTTAGATCGCTGTCGGATAGTTTGAGCATCGTTTTATTGATGTATTCGATCAGGTCTCCTCTGGTAACTGATTTATATTTTTTGCTCTTATGATACTTCTCATTTAATGCGTTTATCTGTTCATTCGTCATGCCTGATAACTCCCTTCTGCTTCCGGAATCCCCATAGCTTTTCCATAACCCAAGTAAAAGGCAAGATTGAATATATCAATCGGATCCATTGCACCATCTAAAATCTCTAGAGCTTCATCTAGCGTGCAATCATTTTCGGATAAGATATGAGCCTTTACTTCATCCGCATATTTGCGCAAGCCATTGTTGAGGTTCTCTATCTTTGCATCGTCAGATTCATTCGTAGATGCTTCTTTTTCAATCAGTTTACAGATAGCACAAGCAAAACCATCTTGTCTTGCAGCTTTCACATCGTCAACGAGACGGTAAACAAGCTCATCATTCTGCTCTCGTGTTAAAGGTAGATTTCTGATAAATTCACTCGTTGCTTTGAACTGCTGCTTGATTTTTTCATTGTATTCTGGCAGTTCGATAATAACATCGTCAATATTTTGCATTAGGCACCTCCGTAATCAACTTTTGGTATTTATTTCTCAGACGCTCAAGTGCATCTCTTTGAATATTCAAAACCGAACTGATGGCTTCATCAATAATTTGCTCGTTGTTGTATAGGTATCCTTCTATACCATCCTTCACTATCATCAAAAGAGACATGGACATTTCCAAAGTGGTGATTTCATCTTCTAAATCCAAAATTTCAATTTTCTTCATGATCTCAACTCCTTTGGTGTCACCTGAACAAAATAATCGTCTGGGTCTTCACCGTTCTTACGTAATTCTTCTCTGGAATCCTCAATTCTAGCGATTAGTTCATCCTGAGTTTCTCCGGTGATTTCCATCATATCCTGCAAGCTGAAATATTCATGCTCACCTGTTACATTAGAAAACGCCATTCTTAACCCGTTGTAAATCATTGTATAGGAGAACCCGTGTTTCTCACCATCTTTGATAAGCCCACTAATTTTCAAACGTGTATAACCATGCTTACCATACTTGGAAAGCAGCTTGTTCAGCACCTCATTTCTGGTCATGATAATACCTCCTGGCGCAATGATGTTTTCACATTTTTGCATTTTCTTATAACATTTTTCATATTGAAACTAATTCTACTATATCCCTCATATGCTATCGCCTTCCCATCATTAAAGGAAAGCTCCATATTTACATACTCAGTACGCAAATCTGATTTCATAAACGCTATAGCAGCTTCACATCCAGCCTTTGCATACTCCCAAATTTCATATAACATTGATTCTAATTCAGCCATATCGATGTGAATATAGGCTTGTCGGTCAGGTATCACCATATTAAAATTGCTCATTCTTCCGTCTCCTCGAGAAGTGGATTCTCATGTCTGAACAGACATTTTGTATAATAGGCAATGCAGTATACACATGCTGAAATGCACATGATATCAGTTAAAATACGCATATCTAAATTCATTTTTCATTTCCTCCTTGATTATTCAGGAGGTCCCTTGGTATAATATACTCGTGATAGAGTATGGAGGGACCTCCTCCAGATGTTTGGTGATTGCCGTCACTAAGCATCTTTTTTCTTTTTGCCCTGATGAAAGTAGTCTTTTACGATTGCGACTGGCAGCACACCTCTTCTAGGTAAACGGTTCTCATCAATCTCGTAGATTTCCTTCATTCGCCGCATATGGCGATAGGCCTGTGCTTCGCTGATTTCATATAATTCCCGGATATCTTTATTACTGTAAAAGAGTTTTTCCATGTTGGCACCAGAAACTAATCTTCATTCAAATCCATCCCCTGCTGTTTGCAGTTATTCGATAGATCGATACTCAGCTGCAGGTCATAGCTTGGATACCATTTTTCAATCAGCGATAAAGCTTCGTCATATTTGACCTTTGGGATATCAGCATATTCTGAAATATCGTAATGATCATATAGGAAGTTGTATACAGCTTTATACACTCTTTTGCTGTTTTCTTTATATGCAGCGGTCTTTATCCCACCACATGCAGAGGCAACGGCACTATGAATTGCGCCTCTTATTTTGCGGCGCTGTCGAGTGCTTAGCAATGTATTATCTTCCAATACTGTGATTCGCTTATCCTGCTCGACTAGTTTCCTATCCTGCATAAGGATTGCTTGCATTTCTGTGGATAGACCGGATAATTGAATTGCAGCTTCTTTTGATTTATTTTCAATGGTTACATAATAATCTCTCGCTTCTTTTCCACGTTTCGAGTGAGATTCCATTGATAAGTGTTTTGCCAAGTCGGTTGTGAGCTTGTAATCTTTGCATTCATTACCGTTCAACATGATGTTGAACCCCCACCAATCCGTATTTTCTTCATAGAATTCATTATTTTCAATATTCTGCTTTGCCCATCTAGCAAAGGCTGATGGATGAAGTTCTAAAAACTCATACAGCTTTCTAGCAGTAGTCATGCCGTTCTCATCAATGCCTAATGCGATTTCAATCGGTGTTTGATTTGTTATGTTCATTACGTTATTCATGTGCGCCTCCTTATGCACTTAGTGCTATCTTTTTTTTAATGTCCTTTGGCTTAGCATCATTTCCAAGCTGCCAGAGTACTTTTTCTGTTTGAATTAAATTAGTAAGATTCAGAATTGCCATATCGTCGTAATCTTTACTATAATTTCTAACAGCATAAATCAGATCACGATACTGATCTCCCTTTAAGTCAAAAAGCACATCGCATACAGCATTAAAGAATTCTGTAAAATCTTCAACCTTGGACAGTCGATGAATAAAGAACTTCTCCAATTCTGTAGTAGTTCGTGTAACTTTCGCTTTTTTAGAATCTTTCCAATTTGCCAATTCCAGACTGTTGAATCCTTCTACTAGTGCGTTGAAATTCTTTTTCATAAATCCATCAGAACACGCAGCTCCTAACATCAGGCATCCCTCTCTTGTTAAAAAGAACGTGTTCGCACCATTATCTGTTGGTTTCCCTGGAATAACGAAGGAATCTGACATCGGTTGATTCTGATTAGCCTCTTTGATGAGTCGCTTAATCTTTTTATTTAACTTACCAACTGAAACTCCAAAGGCATTCGCTACATCAATATTACTTACCACATATCTTCCTTGTACCTTATAGCAAGGAAGATTCACTTTCTTTGTTTTTAATTCATCACTCATATCTTTTCCTCCTTAAAATAAACTTTCTTGTTCGAACGCCAACTGATCAAAGTTATCAGATAAATTTATACCGAACTGTATGGACACCTTCTTAAACTCAGTGGCAATTTCTTTTGGTGACTTCCCTAAGTCTTTCATAACAGTACGCTGTATCCTCTGGTAGCTGGCAAATGCTTCTAATGGAATATCTCTGAAATCAGAATCAGATAGACCAGCGATTTCATTTTCCATGCGATTAAATGCTGTAACATATTCAGCAGTGAACAGGACACCCTTTTCTCCAGTGAGCTTATTCCCTACCATTTCGCATCCTTCTTTTGTAAGTAAGTAGCACATCAATGTCCGTCCTGTACTATCTACATAATTGCTCTGAATAAAGAAATCTACTGAGCGCAATTTTGCGCCGAGTAATACAGCCTCATAATTTCGTATCTTTTTAAGTAAATCCTTGTGCTGCATCTTAATTCTTTCAGCAACTAGTCGTGAATCGATGACGTTCTTTCCGTCAATGTGTAGAATCTGTAATTCTTCTGCCATTTCTAGGCCTCCTTTCTATGAGTGATACTTTTGATAAACTGCTTTACTTACTGAAATGCCTAATCCGAATTTTTCATTGACAGACATAAGTTCAACAGTATCTTTTAAAATAGGTTCACGCTCAATTAACATCTGCGGGGACATTTCACCTTTTTTTATCATTTTTGTATAACCATGTTTAGTAGATATCGCTTTGTTTGCTATCGTGTTTGCTTTAATGAAGTGCTTTTGCTTAGGGCTCCCAATATTATGGTTTAATTTCTTCATCATTTCTTTTTGATGCTCCTTGTCCAGCATACGAAATACTTGGAATCCTTCAAGACCTGTAACCTTACGTAAATAACAGAATAATTCATAAGCCCAATGCCTGAACTTTTTTGCTTCTTTCTTACGTGATTGAAAAACTACATCATAGAAACCAAATTCACTTACTATAAGCATTTCTTGAACACCACCATTAGTTTCAAGGGTATACTTTGAAAGTAGGTCCTTTTCAAGTCTTTGTTTTAGTTCCAATGCATCGCAAACGTCTTTCAATACTGCCCACCATTCACCATCTTTCTCAACGAATCTAATCCGATAGCCATTCCATTCTTCAATTCTCATGTGCTCACCTCACTTCCTATCTGTAAAAGTCACTTATCTAGTGACTGAACTGACAAAAAAAATACTTGTAGGGTCTCTAATATCTAATATATCTATCATTTTTTCGATTTCATCACTACCAAACACCCCGGCCTTCATTTTTGCGTAAAATGTTTTTTCAGTGATACCGATACATTTTGCCACTTTGCGCTGTGAAAGACCTTTTTCAGCTATCCTACCTTTCAACTTCGCTGTATCAATCATTTCCTTACCTCCTGTCACTGATTAGGTGACTTCATAATATCACCCAGTAAGTGACATGTCAAGATTTTTTTGTTGCATATTGAGTGATTTGTGTTATACTTTAGCTAGGAGGTCAGAAAAATGAAAACCTTACTCAGCATGAATATTAAAAATCTTAGGAAAAAAAAGAATATGACTCTCGAAGAATTAGCTGAAAAAGTTGGAACTAGCAAGCAAACAATACAGAGATATGAAAGTGGAAAAATTTCTAACATACCTTCAGATAAAATAGAGTTACTTGCAAAATATCTTGATACCACCCCTGCAAAACTGATGGGATGGGAAATATCAAGGGGGAGCGAAAGCGAGATTATCACTACTTTCGCATTAAACTTGCAGTATTACATGGATCGTGATAATATATCAATCACTGAATTAGCTGAAAAAACTAATTTAGATTCTGCTAAAATTTATAGATGGATTCATGGGCAGGCATCCCCCATTATGGCTGATGTATATACTTTAAAAGACTATTTTCATATAAATGTCTCAGATTTGATAGAGCGAACAAAAAGAATGGGTGATCCTAATTATATAGGTAAAGATATTTCTGAAATCATAGATACGCTTATCAGAAATGATATAGTTCAGGAATTTGGACAATATGATTTAACTGAAATGTCAGAAGATGATATAAGCGAATTTAAAGAGCAGTTACT
>OAVH01000414.1_pt1 | contig 31826 bp, 23 predicted proteins | sample 1495281 | NCBI WGS metagenome assembly OAVH01 (sample SAMEA2580082, study PRJEB22360) | human gut metagenome | biome: human gut; feature: human-associated habitat; material: faeces | place: Denmark | collected 2008/2010
TATAAAGAAGTAGTACAAACACGCTCTTGAGTTCTCAAACCACCACCACACCAGCCCGAAGGCCATTCTCAGGAGGAGAACCTCCGTGCTGAGCAGCAAGAGATAAACTTACACGTAGATGCGAATCCGCGCAAATCAGAGCGCACGAAAGACCTAGGAATCGACGTAATTACGCTGTTCCTTCGGCGTGTCGCGCAGAGCCTATTTTGCTCTGTTGAGGCCAGAATAACCCCTCAAATGTTTCTAAAAAACATCGAATCCATTATGTGACTGGCGTGTCGCGACAGTTTTCGGCCCGTTGGCACATGTTCATCTTCCGGCAACCATCGCAGGGGCACATCCTGCGATGCATCCACACTGGCCTTATCTTCAACTGTCATTCATGAATCGCGGGTATACCTATAAGCATGACTAAAAAGATTGCTGTATTAACCGGTGCCGGCATTTCGACCTCGGCTGGCATTCCTGATTTCCGCGGCCCTGATGGCGTATGGACCAAGCACCCCGATCAAATGAGCGTATATGACATTGACCTGTTCTTGCGCAATAAGGAAGATCGCGAGTACTCCTGGCGATGGCAAAAAGAATCACCGGTATGGAACGCCCAGTCCGGCGCCGCGCATAAAGCGCTGGTCAAACTGGAAAAGGCAGGCATGCTGACTCTGCTGGCCACGCAGAACTTCGACGCATTGCACGAAAAGGCCGGAAACAGCTCAGACGTCATTGTGAATCTACATGGCACTATCGGCACTTCGCATTGTATGAAATGCCATCAAGAATACAGCACCGCAGATATCATGGCTCGCTTGGATGAGGAACCAGATCCGCATTGTCATCGCAGATTGAAGTATCGCGGTGATATGCCCTGCAATGGCATTATCAAAACCGACGTGGTGTATTTTGGCGAAGCCCTGCCTGAGGGCGCTATGGAGAAGTCCTACAGTTTGGCGACCAAAGCCGATGAACTGTGGGTAATCGGATCGACCCTCGAGGTGTACCCGGCAGCAAGCATCGTGCCGGTGGCTGCGCAGGCGGGCGTGCCTATCACCATTATGAATATGGGGCACACACAGTATGACCATCTTGCAAGCCGATTGATTCATGAGGATATCGCCGTCGCGCTGCCGAAGCTGGTAAACGAAACGATTGCGGAGAACAAGTAGCTACTGTCGGCGAAGCCGACTGAGGGGAGCTCCAGTCCGAAGCTCCCCTCAAAGATGGGAACCAGATTATCCCACCTTGTCTCAGTCGGCTCCGCCGGCAGTGACGAACAATTCATGATTATTGTTCAGCCACCCACCTGCGTTCCGCGCTATCTCCCGCCAGCGGGAGATATTGGACATCAGTAGATGCGCTTAGGGCTAAAGCCAGCTTCGCGCAGAGCCGCAAGGATGCGGTCAATATGGTCAGGGCCGTTGGTTTCGACCGTGACACCAAGAGATACCGCGTTGGTGTAATGGCCGGAGGCCTTGAACTGATCGTGATCCAGTTGGATGACGTTGGCGCGCTGCTCGGCAAGCAACGTGGCCACCTTGACCAACTGGCCCGGGGTATCCGGCAGCTCGACCTCAAAGTTCATGATGCGGCCGCGGGCAATCATACCCTTTTGAATCACGGCGCCGATGGTCACGGTATCGATGTTGCCGCCTGACATAATCGGCACTACCACATGCGGACCAGTGGCCGCAGCGAACTTGCGGGAACGCAAATTCAGATGCTCGAGCGCTGCCAGCGAGACGGCACCAGCGGCCTCGACCACCAACTTGTGCTTCTCCAGCATGAGCAGAATCATCTCGTTGATGTCTCGCTCGGAGACAGTGACCAAATCATCCAGGAACTCGTTGAGCAATGCAAACGGCAAATCACCCGGATGCTTGACCGCAACGCCCTCGGCGGAAGTCACCACACGATCGGCGGGGGATACATGGCCAGATGCCAACGAATCCTTCCAGGCCGGAGAACCTTCCGGAATTGCGCCAATCACACGAACATCAGGTTTGAAGGTCTTGATGGCGAGCGCCACACCGGCGCCAAGACCGCCACCACCGAGCGGCACCACAACATCGGTGACATTCGGCACATCTTCGAGAATCTCCAACCCAATGGTGCCTTGACCGCAAATGACCTCGTAGTCATCGAACGGCGGCACGTAGATCATGCCCTTCGTCTCGGCGAGTTCGGCGGCATGCGCTGCGGATTCATCGAACACATCACCGTAGAGCACCACATCGGCACCATAGGCCTTGGTGGCATCCACTTTCAGCGGCGGAGTAATCTGCGGCATGCAGATAGTGGCCTTGGCGCCACGTTCCCGGGCTGCATAGGCCACGCCTTGCGCATGGTTGCCAGCGGATGCGGTGACGATGCCATGAGACAGCTGCTCCTCGCTGAGTGAGGCAATCTTGTTGTAGGCGCCACGAATCTTGAAGGATCCAGTGACCTGCAGGTTTTCAGGCTTCAGGAGAATCTCATGGCCAGTCATCTCGCTCAACACCGGGGAAGGAATAATCTCCGTGTGACGGGCAGTGCCCTTGAGCCGTTCGGCGGCCAGCTTCAGTTCGGCTGCATGATCACGCTGCAGCGCCTTCAAAACATCCTTTTGTTCCATAGCTGCTCATTGTATGGCGCGGGGACGCCGAAAATGACCATTCATCTCGTTGACAAGATACTTCAGAGCAATCATTGGCGCAGTCCTACCGTATTTTCCGCTTTCGAGGGGCGGATTTGACCGTTTCCGGACGTCTATCTCCGTTTCGAGGGGCTGCTTAATTCGGTATACCCCAAGTATCTCGCATTATTTACGACGGTATTATGCGGTTTCAGACCCTGAACTATTTGAGCACCAGCCCCTTGAAACGGAGATAGACGTCCGGAAACGACGAAATCCGCCCCTCGAAACAAAAATACCTACTTACAGCTGGACGGCAGCAGCCTCCCACGGGTCAAGCTCACGGTTGGCGAGGGAGACCACAGTGTGAGGGGCGTCGTACGTGGAGAGAATGATATCTGGCTCAGTGACGCCGCCGGCAATCAGCTCGGTGGATTCACGCGGCAAGTCGACGGTTCGGCCGGACAGGTTAACCACAACCAGCAATCGCTCGTTGCCAAGCGTGCGGGTGAACGCATATACATGCGCGTCATCCGCATCAATCAGCCGCCACTCGCCAGCCGCCACAATCGAACTGTTGTGGCGCAAGGCGATGAGCTTCTTGTAGAAGGCATACACCGAGTCAGGATCGTCGAATTCGCCGGCCGCATTGATTTCAGCATGATTCGGGTTGACGGAAATCCACGGCTCCGTCGCTGCATCCGGTGCGGTGAAACCGGCATAGGCAGAACCATCCCATTGCATTGGGGTACGCGAATTGTCGCGACCGCGCGCGGCGATACCCGCCATCATCGATTCCGGCGATTGTACCTTGGCTTCCTCGACCCTCTGACGATAGGCATTGAGAGATTCAAGGTCGCGGTACTGATCGAGGCTGGTGAAGTGAGCATTGGTCATGCCCAGCTCCTCACCCTGATATACGTACGGAGTGCCGCGATGCATGTGCAACATCAGGCCAAGCGCTTTGGCCGAGCGCACGCGGGATTCCTCCGAGGAGTCATCGCCCCAACGAGAGACCACACGTGGCTGATCGTGGTTACCAGTGAACAAGCTTGCCCAGCCCACGTTCTCCACAGCAGTCTGATATCCGGCCATGATCCGCTTGAATCCCGGCAAATCGAGCGGCAGAGGCTTCCACTTGACGCCATCACAATCAAAATCGACATGTTCGAACAGGAACAGCATATCCAGCTCCCCATTGGCCGGATTGGTGATGTGCTCGTTGCGTTCGGCGGTGATGCCGGGGGCCTCGCCGACGGTGAGGAAGCCGTCACGCCCGTCGAACACCTCGCGGCGCATCTCGGCGAGGAACTCGTCCTGACGCGGCCCGTCGGCACAGAACGGGTTCGGGCTGGAGTAGCCCTCCTCCCCCACCGGCAGGTCCTGGAGCTCGGAACCGTACTCGCCGGGCAGCCTGCCGTTTGCATCCGTGCGCTTGGAGATCAGGGTGATGACGTCCATACGGAAGCCGTCGATGCCGCGATCGAGCCACCAGTTCATCATGTCGTACACTGCACGGCGCACGGCCGGGTTCTCCCAGTTGAGATCAGGCTGCTTCTTCGAGAACTGGTGCAGGTAGTACTCGCCGCGCTCCGGGCTGTACTCCCATGCGGAGCCGCCGAAGTAGGAGCCCCACTGGTTCGGCTCGGCGCCGGGCGTGCCGGGCTCGTGGCCGGGGCGGGCGGGACGCCACCAGTACCAGTCGGCGTGCGGGTCGTCCTTGTCCTTCGACGCCTCGAACCACGCGTGCTCGTCGGAGGTGTGGTTGACGACGAGGTCCATCACGATCTTGAGTCCGCGCCTGTGCGCTTCGGCGAGCAGCTCGTCCATGTCGTCGAGCGTGCCGAACAGCGGGTCGATGTCCCGGTAGTCGGAGATGTCGTAGCCGTTGTCGTCTTGCGGGGACCTGTAGACCGGGGAGAGCCACAGCACATCCACGCCGAGGTCGGCGAGATAGTCGAGGCGGGAGGTGATGCCCTTCAGGTCGCCGAAACCATCGCCGTTCGTGTCCTGGAACGACCGCGGGTAAATCTGGTACACGACGGCGTTCGACCACCACGGATTGGGGGTGGCGCCGTTGGTGCGGATGGCGTCGGGGATTATTGCGCGGTTGAAAGTAGTCATCATTGGCTCCTTATTGATATCTATATTGCTCGTTGCTCACAGTCTAAAAAAATGGTGAATTACATTCCCATTAGTGATCTGCATTGGTGTGCCGGAAAATAAATAGCGCCAGTTGGCAATGCACGGCCCGGTGCACGATTCGTGCGTTCCGGATTGCATAGCAGCGATTCGATAAATGGCCGATCCGGTTGATGTCCGGGCGAAAATAGCATGCCACACTGGGTCTCCGGTGACCGCTAGACGATTGTGCGTCATGCTTCCGTACCGTACAACGCAGAAACGGGCGATTCCACACCTATGCGCACAAACACGTGCCACACAGCATGAGAACAGGCGTTTCTGCACCCATGTGGCACACGCACGTACCGCACAACACGAAAAATGGCCGAATCGTGTTCATGCGGCAAATCCAGTCTTCCCAAAAACGTTGGAAATCCGCCATTTCTTGATTCCACTCCTCGGAAGGGGCAAATGGCGGTCTGCCGCATAACACCAAAAGCTCCAGTTTCCGGCTTGCGCGGCAGAAAAAACCGAGCGCTACATTACCTCGTGAGTATGTGGCCTATCGGCCGCCCGATTAAGGAAACAGTCCCACTGGGGCTGTTTCCTTAATCGGCTCATCTCGCTCGACGCTGTGAAGTAATGCAACGTCGAGCGCTGCATTACTTCACAGCGTCCTGCAATTACGGACTGGCCTGCGGCCAGACTCAATATTGCCTCGCGGGCTGCCGCCCGCTCGGAGCGGTCAACGGAAAGCCCACTGGGCTTTCCTTTACTTGACCGCTCCTCTCATCACTCCACCGACAACCCACTTTTGGGCGAAGATGTAGACGATGAGGATCGGGGCCATGGCCATCAGATAGCTGGAGAATGCCATCGGGTAGTTGGTGGCAAACTGCGAGCTGAAGACGTACTGGGCGAGCGGGATGGTCTGGTTCGACTGGTCGGTCAGAATGATCAACGGCAGGAGGAAGTCGTTCCAGGCCCACAGCGCGGTCAGAATGGCGATGGTGGCGTTAATCGGGCTCATCAGCGGGAAGATGATGGTCCAGAAAATGCGCCACGTGGACGCGCCATCGATGCGGGCCGCCTCTTCCAGCGAAACCGGAATCGAGCGGATGAAGCCGGTGGCGATGAACAGGTTCGTGCCCAGGCCGAGCACCGTGTACAGGATGATCAGGCCGACCTGGTTGTCTAGGTGCAGGGAACCCATCTGCTTCGCAATCGGCAGCATGATGACCGGGAACGGCACGAACATGGCGGCGATGAAGAAGTAGTACAGGAAGCGGAAGAAGCGCTTGTCCATGTTGCGGGCCACGGCGTAGGCCACGAAGGTGTTGGTCAGCAGGGTGAGCACCACGGCGGCCACCGTGATGATCGCGGAGTTGAGCGCGGCCTTCGGGTAGTTGACCTTGGCGGAGGCGTCGGCGAAGTTATGCCACTGCCACGAGGTGGGCAGAGCGAAGGTGCCGGCTTCGGCCGGGGTCTTCAGCGCGGTGACGATGGTGAAGTAGAGCGGGATCAGAATGGTCAGGCTCAGCACTGCCACAGCGGCGGTCAGCCACCAGTTGATGCGGTGATCCCTGCGGAACTTGGCGGGCTTACCGGCTTTGGACGGAGCAACTGTTGCAGTAGTCATTTCTTATCCTCCCCTAAATCAGATTTGTTCCTGGCTGCGGGAAATGCGCAGCTGCACGAAGGCGATAATCGCCAGCACGATGAAGAAGAGCACGGCGTTCGCGGTCTGGTAGGCGTACTCGCCACCGGTCAGGCCACCCTTCCAAATGAGGTAGGTGACGGTTTCGGTGGAGGAGTTCGGACCGCCCTCGGTCAAGGCGACGACCTGATCGAAGGTGCCGAGCGCGTTCTTCATGGACAGCACGAGGTTGATGGTGAAGAACGGTCCGATCAGCGGGAAGGTGATCTTCCAGAACTTCTGCCAGGGATTGACGCCGTCGATGGCGGCGGCCTCGTAGATTTCATCGTCAATGGTCTGCAGACCAGCGAGGTAGATGAGCACCGAGTAGGCGATGCCCTGCCAGACGGCGAGGAAAACAATCGGGATCCAGCTGAGCTGCTCATTGGTCAGCAGCGAAGTGGACAGCCACTTGATGCCCAGCGCCTTGCCAAGCTCGGGCAACGGGTTCATGAAGATGTACTTGAACACGTAGCCGATGACCAACACGGAGAGGGTGTAGGGAATGAAGAAGATGGCACGGAAGCCGTTTTTGAAGGCGATCTTCGAGTTCAGCATCACCGATAGGAACAGGGCAATCACATTGATCAGCACTGTGATGAGAATGGCGATGAAGAATGTGAACAGGTAGGCGTGGCCCACACGGTTGTCTTGAAAGAGAGCGATGTAGTTCTTCAGGCCGATGAACTTGTAGTCGCCGTATCCCTGCGAATTGGTGAAGGAATACTTTACGCCGTCAAGAAATGGCAGGTAGAGGAAGAAGGCGAAAATGATAGCCGCCGGAACCGCCATCCAATAATAGGCGGGGTCCACTTTGCGGGTGGAGAAGGCGGAAACCTTCTTCTTGGGTTTCTTGGCAGCGGACTTAGCGGCCGGAGCAGCGGTCTTAGTTGCAGTTGCGTGTGACATGATGTTCTCCTCTCCTACCGATCACTCGAAGGTCCTGGCTTGGACCTTGTCCCATTCGGTCTGCATCTGGTTCAGGAAGCGGTCGGTGTTGCCGGAGGTCACCATGGTCTGCAGGTAGCCGCCGATATTGATGGACGAAGGAATGTAGTGATCGCAGAAGTCGGCCAGTCGGTTTTCCTCGAAGAACGGGCGCACGGTTTCCAGCGCCTCATTGCCGAAGTAGGTGTCCTTCAGCGGCGTGATGGCGGACTGGGCGTCGGCGTAGGCGTCGAGCTGATCCTTCTGCATGAGGAATTCGACGAGTTTCATTGATTCTTCGGGGTACTTGGTGTTTGCGCCGATGGTCAGCATCACATCATCGCCTGCGGTGAGGATCTGCTCGCTGGCGTCATCGGTGGCCGGCATCTGGGCGAAACCAAGTTCAATGTCCGGGTTGATGAGCAGGATCTGTGGAATGGCGTAGGTACCGAGCGGGATGATCGCGGCCTTGCCTTGGGCGAAGTTCTGCGTGCCCTGCTGGTAGGTGACGCCAGTATCGGCAGTGGAGTAGGTGAAGAGTTCGGATTCCTTCTCGACTGCGGTTTTCCACAGTTCCTGGAATGTGGTCTTGCCTTGCTTGAGCTCAGTGTACTTCGACTCGGGAACCAGCGTACCGGTCAGCGAGGCGAGCGGGGCCTGGGTGGTCCAGGCGTCGGCCACTGTGCCCTGCAACGGATTGATGCCGGCGTCCTTGAAGGTGTTGAGCATGTCGGTGAATTCGGCCCACGTGGTCGGCGGGTTCTCCGGGTCGAGACCTACCTTGCGGAACAGCGCCTTGTTGTAGATGTAACCGGAGGCGTTGCCGGCAAAGGGCAGACCATACAGGCGCTTCTTGGAGGAATCGGTGGTCTGCACCAGGTTTTTGGCGATCTGCACCATGCCGGGGTTGAGGGTGTCCACGATGGGCTCGTCGGTGAAGTCGTAGAAAACACCGGATGCGGCGAAGTTGCCGAAGCTGATGTCGCCGTTGAAGGTGATTACGTCCGGCACGCGGTTCTTGACGAAGCGGGTGCGTAGATCGGTCTGGGCGTTGGCGGAGTTGTTGATGTTGACCTTGATGGTCGGGTTCTGCTTTTCGAAGTCGGCGACCATGGATTTGAACTGGTCTGCAGCCTCGGACTTGAACTGGAAGAAATCCAGCGTAACGGTACCTGCGGTGCTCGATCCGCAGCCTGCCAGGCCGAAGCCGACGGCGATAGCGCACGCCACAGCAGCAGTGCGCACGGCCAGACGCTTCAGTCTAGGCGTTGAATGTGGGGAATCGGACAGCATATTGTTGACTCCTTTATCTTTTTCCTTCCGGCTTCAGCGCCGGCGGCTCTTCCACTTTCAAAAGTAACGATTGCGCCATTTCATTCCCAGCGCCAGCGAGCCCACTTGCGCAAGAAACAAAAAGCGCGGTATTTTGTGATTAACGCAATAAATAATGCAAAGGGGCTTAAGTATGTCTGACGCCAATGCGATTCCGCAATGGTTTTCCGGATCCGAGCATACGCATCGCGTGGCGGCAGCCATCGCCCAATATGGGCCGATTGCGCGCACCACATTGGCACAGATGCTGGGATTGAGCCAGGGTGCGCTCTCCCGCATTACCAGCGATTTGATTTATGCCGGAGTCATCGAAGAACTGCCGGCTGTGGCCGGAACTACAGGCAAGCTGCCTGAACGTTTTACTCCCAAGGAGAGCTCGGATCGTCGCGGCCGGCCGCAGACCGCATTGGTATTATGCTCGAACGCACGCACCTTCGTAGGCGTCAAAGTGCACGGCACATCCATTGTGTCGGCCGCCGTGAACGCGCATGGCGAGGTGGTTTCCGGCCGGCATGAGATACCAATTGGTGCTGATCAGTCGGCAGAATATGTGACATCGTCGATAGCCACGCTGGTTCGTGAATGCTCTGATGATGTCGCCGCCACCGGCCTGCCCGCTCCCACTGCCGTGGGCGTAGCGGTCGGAGGTCACGTGATCGATGATTCCATCGTCACGTTCGCCCCATTCCTGCACTGGGAGGGCACCACAGATTTAGGCGCAATGGTGTACGAGGCCACCGGATTGCCATGCGGCGTATTCAACGATATCGATTCGCTGCTGGTGGATGCCTCCTGGTTCGGGCCGGGAGTGGGCGTGGATACGTTCGCCGTAGTGACCATCGGCGTGGGCGTGGGCTATTCGCTGGCTGTGCATGGCGAACCGGTCAGTTACCCGGACAAGAGTTTTGGCCTAGTGGGGCATGTGCTCATCGACCCGGAGGGCCCGCGCTGCCCCAGTGGGCATATCGGGTGTTCGCAATGCCTGACTGACGATTCGATTGCGGAACAGTATTCGGCGATCATCGGCCGCGCAGTGACCTTCGATGATTTTGCGCACGATGCCAGAGCCCATGTGCCGCAAGCCTCCCAGCTAGTGCACCGCACTTGCTTCCGATTGGGATCGCTGGTGGCCACCGTGGCGAACATCGCTATGCCGGGGCATGTAATGATCGCCGGCGAATCGGCATTTTTGGCGAAGCTTGGTACCGATTCGCTGCGTGACGGCATCCGCTTCTATCGGCATAGCCAAACTCAACCGGTGAAGTTCACGATTATGGATCACGACTGGCAGCTCTGGGCCAAAGCCGCTGCCAGCCGTGTAATCGTGAAGCATATTGGGTAGGTCACTCCGCCACAGCTTTGAACAGTACTGCCTGCTGAGGGTGGAGGGACGGGGGACGGATGCCGTAGCGCTGCAGGGCTTCGCCGGTCAGGACTACGCCTGCTTCGTTCCACCAACCGAGGGTGCTTTGACCATTGGTCAGACCTTCGAGGTCCAGGCTTGGGTCGAGCGGGCTGATGCGATACTTGCGCTTGGGGTCAAGGCCAGGCAGATGCACGGGAGCGGCAGGATAGGTCTGGCTCGTGGTCAGCTGGGTGAAGCGGTAGATGGCAGCGTTGCGGTTCGGCATCACCATGCCATCGAGGCGCACGGCCGGATCGCTGGAGTCGGCGTGCACGCAGGTATCGATGGCGAACCAATCACGATGCTTCTTGAACTCGGCCACCCACACTGCCAGCTTGGCAAGTGCATCGTCCGGCTCCTTGAGCAGGTTCCATTCGATGCCCATGTGCCCGAAGAATGCCATCGCCATGCGCAATTCCTGACTGGTCTCACGACGAGTGGAGTGCGCGGGGCTGGCACCCACATGCTCGCCCATCATGGCAGGCGGCACAAGCAGTGATGTGTAACGCTGGATGTCCGCGCGTTCGACCGGATCCACGCAATCGGACACCCAGATACGGTCGGCGTATTCGAGGATACCGAGATCCACACGGCCGCCACCGGAAGAGCAGCTTTCGATTTCGAGACCCGGGTGAGCGGTCTTGAGGCCCTTGAAAATCTCATAGACGGCAATAGTTTGCGCATGCACGGCCGGACGGCCGGAGCGGCGAGAACCGGGCTCAGTGACCAGCTTGTTGTGATCCCATTTGATGTAGTCGATGCCGAGCTCGCCGACGAGCTGATCCATGCAGCTGTAAATGTAATCGAAAGCTTCCGGATTGGTCAGGTCGAGCACTTGCTGAGTGCGGCCCTGCAGCGGCAGACGGCCGGCAGTGGGCGAAAGAATCCAATCAGGGTGGTTGCGGGCCACGTCGGAATCGGGGTTGACCATTTCCGGCTCGAACCACAGGCCGAACTCCATGTCCTTGGCATGCACATAATCGGCGAGCGCCTTGAGGGACTTCGGGCCATCGGGCCATACGTCCTGAGAAATCTGCCAGTCGCCAAGGCCGGAGGTGTCGTCGCGGCGAGAACCGAACCAACCGTCATCCACCACGAATCGTTCCACGCCAGAAGCGGCTGCCTTGTCGGCGAGCGCCTTGAGCGTATCGAAGTTGTGGTCGAAGTACACGGCTTCCCAGGTGTTGAGGATTACCGGACGGCCGTGCGAGAACAAGCGCGGGTGTAAAGAACGCACATAGGAGTGGAAGCGTGCGGCAATCTCGTTCAGACCATCGCCGAAGGAGCCGAACAGCCATGGGGTTTCGTAAGAGCTCTGGCCTTCGCCGGCTGCATCATCAAGCGTTACTTCGCCGCCAAACAGCAGCTCGCCGCCGCCAATCACACCCTGCGTGTACGGCAGTCGCTCGGCGGACAGCACGGAGTTGCCGCTCCAGCCCACGTGCACCGAGTAGGCCTCGCCATGCTCGAAGCCGAAACCGGGAACGCCGGCGGTAAGCAGCAGGGAGGCGTCGAAATCAGGGCGACCCGCGAGCTGCGGCTTCTCAAAACGTCCGATGGTGAGCGGCTGACGCTGCGGGCTGCGTTCGCGAAGATGGTGGCCGGTGGTGGTCAGGATTTCGGATGCGGATTCGGGCAGGGGGAAGCCGAGCTCGATCTTGCCGATTTCCAGCGGGGCCTCGGCACCGGCTTCTGCTCCGAACAGGTTGGTCACGATGGCCTTCTGACGGGCCAAACCACCGGGCAAAAGTTCGAGATGCCATTCGAGTTCCACGCCTTGCTCTTCGTCGCGCGCAGTGATTGCCACGCCGGGCACATTGGCCGGGCCAGTGGTACGGGCACGTCCAGCCACATCGGTGTAGCTGTCGCCGGACACAGCATCGAGGCTAGCAGCCACCACGCCGTCGAATTTCATACCGGTCACGGTGAACTTGGGGAAGAGTTCGATGCCGTCGCGGCGCAGCACCACACGCTGCTCGCCAATCCAGCTTTCGGCCTGTGTCGGCAGGATGGACGGCCAGGCGGTGTCATCGAGCGCACCGGAAACGCGCTGCGGCTTGAGTGCATCATACGCAGCGAGCAAGGTCTCAGGATTGCTCAGCGGGCGACCCCAATGAATGATACGCGGCAGGTCATCGCCGGCAGCGACCAGACCGATTGCCACGTTGGCATCGGGCTGTGCAAGATAGATGGCGGTGAGCGCGGTTCCGTCAGCGGCGGTACCGGTGAAGGTGGCGGTGTTCTGGGCCATAGTGTCTCCTTCGACGTATACGGAATGCATTGAACTACTGATTGTGATGGTAGAAGAAGTAGAATATGTTGCCTTGGTGCCGCGTGTTGGATGGATGAAGTAAGTATTTGAGCGATTTACCGCCGATGAGCGAAGAACGCGCTGAGGAGAGCCTGGCAATCGGCTTCTGCCACGCCGCCATGCACTTCAGGGGCGTGACCAATATGGGGATCGCGCGGGATATCCCAGATTGACCCGCAAGCACCGAGCTTGGAGTCCCACGCGCCAAACACGATGGTGCCGATATGGGTTTGGATGCATGCGCCGGCGCACATCGGGCAAGGCTCAAGCGTAACAGCCAGTGTGCAATCGGAGAGATTCCACGAGCCTAATGCGCGGGCGGCCTCACGCATGGCAATGATTTCGGCATGCGCCAGTGGATCGCCATCGGCCTCGCGTGTGTTGTATCCTCGCCCGATGATTTGGCCGTCGGTGTCCACCACCACTGCGCCAACCGGCACATCGCCGGCTGCCGCGGCCCTTTTGGCGAGCTCCAGCGCGCCGTGCATCATCTCGTCATATCCCATATGCCCCATATGAACGAGTGTATGCCGCGTGGCTTGCGGCCACCAACGACTTTCAGCAGATATGTCCCATCTGGACGAGTGCATGGCCTGCCCCGTGGGACAAGATGTGAATTTGGCCGGTTTTCGCATTATGTCCCACGCTCCTCTCAATCGGCGAAAAGCATCATCCTTAAAAATGGCGACATTCCAACGTTTCATGTTTTGGGCTTGTGGGACATAAAGAATGTCAATCGATTGATGTTGCTAATGGGACACGGTCAAGTGGGACAACACGAAAAAAACGCCAGTTTCCGCATCGTGTCCCACGCAAAACGACATGACCCAACCGCATGCCACACGCGAGATGATACGAACTCAGCCACACACGGCCTGAAGCTTAATGTGTTCCTAACGATGCTCATATACTTTGAGTGATATAAGAAAGGGAGACACTCATGGCTGTATTCGAGCTCATCCTGTGCATTATCGCAGCAGTGGTAGTGAGTTCGTTCGCCAGTCGTTTCGTGCCGCGAGTGTCCACGCCGCTGGTGCAGATCGTGCTGGGCGTGCTGGTCACCTACTTGCCGTTCTTCCCGGATGCCAAGCTCGATCCGGAATTGTTCATGGTGCTGTTCATCGCGCCCTTGCTGTATCTCGAAGCGCATGAAATCGACAAATCGGCGCTGCTGAAAACGTTGGATTTGAGCCTATCCCTGGCGATTGGTCTGGCTATCGTGACGATGACCGCAGTGGGATTCACGCTGCATGCCGTATGGCCTTCGATTACCTTGGCTTCCGCTCTGGCCCTAGGCGCGGCGCTCGGCCCGACCGATGCAGTGGCCGTGAGTTCCTTGGGCAAAGAGGCTTCACTGTCCCAACGTCAGCGCAGCGTACTCAAAGGCGAATCCCTATTCAATGACGCTTCCGGCATCGTCGGCTTCCAGTTTGCACTTGCTGCAGCATTCACCGGAGACTTTGCCGTGGGCCAAGCCGCCGGTGAATTCGTGATCTCGTTCTTTGGCGGCACGCTGTTCGGTCTGCTGGTGGCCGGATGCGCCAACTGGGTGTTCGAGACCGTACGCTCCCTCGGTTGGGAGACCACCACCACCCGTATTTTGATGGAACTCTTCCTGCCATTCCTGCTGTATCTAGGTGCGGAGGAATGCAATGTATCCGGCATTCTGGCAGTGGTGGCAGCCGGTCTGTTCATCCGTTTCGACCGTACCGGAGTGGGCCCGAACGTGGCCCGCACGAATATCGTGTCTTCCTCCGTGTGGGGAGTGTTGAGCTTTTCCCTCAACGGCGCCGTGTTCATCCTGCTAGGCATGCAGCTGCCGCGAGCCATGCAGGCCAGCTGGTCCGACCCATACATCAGCAACACCGTGCTCATCGGCATTATTCTGCTCGTCACTTTGGTGGTGATTGTGCTGCGCTTCCTCTGGATCACCGCCATGCTGCGCATCGCCCGCGACATGAACACCGGCATGCGACGCAAAATGACCCCTGAGCGCTGGAGGTCGGCCGCCGTGATGACGTTCGGCGGACCCAAGGGCACCATCACGCTGTCGTTGATGTTTACTATCCCGTATTACATTGCGGGCGGCGCGGCATTCCCCATGCGCGACGAACTCATTTTCATCGCCTCCGGCGTGATTATCGTGACATTGCTGCTAGCCAACTTCCTACTACCGCTGCTAGCTCCGAACCGCAACCGCGATCCCGGCGCGGAGATGATACCGGTCACCATTGAGGTGCTCCGCTCCACCGTGGAAGAACTGACTGGCCGTATCACGCCTGAGAACCGACGTGCAGTGCTTATGGTCATCGACCAGTACACCAAGCGTATCGGCCGCTTGCAGCAGCACATCGGGGAAACCGACCCGCAGGGGTTGGAGAAGCTGCAAATCGAAGCGCTGCACTGGGAGAAGGAATTCGTGCGCGACCGCCTTACCGAAACCAAGGCGCATCCGGCGGCGGATTCAGCCACGCAGGAGCTGAATGTGGAAGCTTGCGAGCGCATGCTTGACCAGATCATGAATACGTTGCGCCACACCTCCACCGATCCGACTTCCGGTCATGCGGTATCGCAGATTCGCGGCCGCGCGCGCATGTTGCAGCGCCAAGTGAGCAACTACGCCAAGCGCACCGTCTCGAAGATTCGCCATACCACGCCGCTGGTGAGCGAGGATCAGATTTTTGCCCGCACACGCGAATTGCAGGTTGAAGCGATTCATCATGTGATTGACCGGCTGATGGACGAGATGGGCAACGACACCTACAACACCGAGCATTGTTCAGCGCTGCTTTTGGATTACCGTCGCGCTGAGGGCTCGCTGCAGGCACGGCCAAATATGAGCGGCACCACTGAGACAATCACGCAGGTCGAAGAGGTGAAGCGCGAGAGCTACGGTATTGAGCTCAGTGTGATTCAGGACATGCTTGAGGCCGGCGACATCAACCGTGCACAAGCACGTTCGCTCAGGCGCAATATATACGTCATGCAGGTTGACGCCGATTCCGGCATCTAAATTTCTTGGCTCGTCCCTCTCTGAGGGGAGAGCCAAGGATGCTACTTTCTCGTGATTTTGAGGGCTACCCAGACACTGCGGATGAGGAGCACTGTTAGGTATGTGGCGAACAGGATTTCGCCAGTGCGTGGGGTCATCGCCTCGGCAATCCACGTGCCCAGTGGCGCAGTCAATGCGGCTACGATGCCGATAATCAATCCGACCTTGGCATGCACCATGCGCCGGCGAACATTGGCCACCGTAGTGGTGACGGCGTTCGGGAACATGGCCAACAATGAAGTGCCGCGAGCAATCAGATCCGAAGCATCAAACAGAATCGATAACGATGGCACAAGAATGGCACCACCGCCCACACCAAGCAGGCCGGCCAGAATGCCGGCGATTACGCCGAATACCACCATCAACAGGCCGGTAACGAGGTTCAACTCAATCGAGGAATCACGCGAAGGCACGAATATGAGCTGGCTGAAAATGACGAATGCCATGAACACCACGAATGCCCAACGCAGCACGACTTCCGACAATCGGGACAGTAGTAGTGAGCCAATCTGGCCGCCGACAAACATACCGATGAACACCAGCAACGCGGCAATCCAATCGACATTGCCGTTGACCGCGTAAGACAGCACGCCAGATACTGACGTAGGGATAATCGCCAGCATTGAAGTGGCGGCCGCATGACGCTGGGTCAGGCCAAGCCATACCAGTGCAGGTACGATGATGGTACCGCCGCCGATGCCGAACCGGCCCAGACAACAAACCAACAAGCACGCCCACTACTACCATCACCGCAATGCCGCGCGGGGATTCATCCACATGGTTTTCTTCAGCACTCACTTCGCTCATGGGACTTTAGTCTATGACCGGAGTGTGTGCGGGTCTCCGTTGCGTCTGATTACTGTACATGGTGTGGCCGCATCGCTTCATCACCACCCAGTGCCATGAATCATGGCAAGTATTACAGCACGCCAGACGTGATGTCGTTATCCAGCAACCACTGACGCAAATCGGCGAATTCCTCAAGACTCACATTATGGTCGAGGCCGCGATAGCTCTTGGTTTTGAGCCACGTATGCTCCTCAAGCCAAGCGGCAGTAGCGAATAATTCGTACTTGGGGATCACGCCATCGTTTTTGCCGTAGGTGTAGAACACGGGAATATCGTAATTGGCCAAGCGATCGTCGGCGGGAGCGGTGCCGGGTACTTGACCGGGCGCGTTGAAACCAGACAACGATACGACAGCACGATAGCGTTCGGGATTGATGCGCAGTAGATGCACGGCGACGAGACCACCTTGCGAGAAGCCGAGCGGTACTACATCACGGTCAGCGGGAATGTTGGCAGCCACCCACCGATCGACAGCAGTGGCGGCTGCATACGCGTCATAATCAAGATCATCGCCGACCGGCAGAGCGTCATGGAGCCACGCGTAGTTGCCGGGCATTTCACTGTGTTCGGGAGCCTTGGCAAGTGCCAGTGGGCCGCGCAACGCTACAAAATCGTTGTAGGGGGCGATGAGGCGCATGATGCCCGCTATGTCTTCTTCGCTGGAGCCCCAGCCATGCAAGCATAGGAATAACGGATGAGTGGGGTGCTGGTCGAAGCCGCCGCGCGAGGTCACGCTGTATTCCACTGAAAGCGGCTCGCCAAAACGCCCAGGCACGGCAGTGGATTCACGGCCGATTAAGGGCTGACTTGCATTCGCTTCGTTGCTCATACCACCACAATATACGGCGTTCGGCTGTTGTGAAGTGCTCAACTGGCATGATTTCGGTCACACTGCGGCATTGCCACCGTCCGTGCCATCTTTGGCTGCGGCGATGGTTTCGAGGGTGCCACCCCACTGCTGCTGAAGCGCGGTCATATTGTCGGCCTCGCCGAACACCATCCAGCGCTTGCCATTCAGCAAACGCCAGTCGCCTTGCGTCTTCTCGTTGTCGGCATGCTGGCCCAACAATTCAGTGATTTCGCTTTTGATTGGCGCCCGGCTCATCGCAGCCGAGGCCTCGGAGTCAAAGGATACGAACGCAACACGCGGATCAGCACACATCTGCACGGTGGTGATGCCAGGCAGACCGCCCGCATCCAATCCTTGCCACCCGTCCTTGCACGCGCCGCCAACCACCCGTTCAATACCTTGCTCCATTTGTGCGGTATTGTCTACCGGCGCTTTGTCATTGATGGCGGGATGAATCAAACCCTGTGGGAACAGTACGCCCACGGCCACACCCACGACCAGACAAGCCGTGGCCAGAACCAATGTGACGATGCCGCCTGCGCCCACTCCCCCATGCGTGGAGTGACGCGGCATCGTGACACGCGACGAAATCACCAGAATCAGGGTAAGTCCGATCAGCACAGCCGCAGTACCCGCGATATACCGACCTCGCACATTCACCAAAAAGCCGATGGATTCGGGCGCAATCTCATGGGCCGCCGATAAGACAGCCACCACTACGGCCAGCAATCCGGTAATTAATGCGATACGCCGCAACAACTTGGATGCAGGGCTATCGACTTTCAGCTTGATCGCACGCCGACCAGAGCCACGCCCCCGAGAATACTGCTGTTCGCGGCGAGCGCGGCGCGAACCGTTGTACTGTCCGTCGTCAAAGAAATCGTAATCCTCGTTATTACTTGCCATCTGGACCGCCCTCCCTGCCGATAGCCCCAGTGTACCGCCCCACCGCGTGAGTGGTCGTCATTCCGCAGGATGAATCGACTAAGCAAAAAAGAACCCCGGCGGGGTTACCGCCGGGGAGAGAAAGGAGAGAGAAGAAGAAAGGGGTTCAATTGTCGGGAACTGCTGCGGCTCCTGATCAGCTCTTCGCTGACATTTCTTATATAACCACTCGATTCTGTGTCTATCTCTGAGGTTCTCTGAGAATAACCTGAAAATTTTGCGCTTGGGCGCTGCCGGCTACTGTATCGGCTCTAATACTGTTTCCGCACGGGGCGCTAGACTGGGGAGCAGTATTTGTTATGCCGCAAGGAGTTTTCATGCTGCTGTCCGACCGCGATATTCTCGCCGCTCAGTCCGCTGGTCACATCTCTCTGGATCCGTGGACACCGGAGATGGTGCAGCCCGCCTCCATCGACGTACGGCTGGATCGCTATTTCCGCCTGTTCAACAATCACGCATATACCTATGTGGATCCCGCCGAAAATCAGGGAGCGCTCACCGAACAGTTTGAGGTGGCCCCTGACGAACCGTGGATTCTGCACCCCGGTGAGTTTGCGCTGGGCTCCACGTGGGAGTACGTCAAGCTCGATCCGACTGTTGCCGCACGCCTTGAGGGCAAGAGCTCACTGGGCCGTTTGGGTATTCTGACCCACTCGACCGCCGGCTTTATTGATCCTGGCTTCGAGGGGCATATTACGCTTGAGCTGTCCAATGTATCGACGTTGCCGGTCAAGTTGTGGCCCGGCATGAAGATTGGCCAGATGTGCTTCTTCCAGCTGAGCTCGCCTGCCGAGCACCCGTACGGCTCTCAAGGCACCGGCTCCCATTACCAAGGCCAGCGCGGGCCGACTCCGAGCCGTTCTTACGAGAATTTCTACTGCGCTCACATTACTGACTGAGCACTGCAATTCGTTATTTCGGCCGGTACCTGCCGGCCATTCGCATATCGCTTCAAGGAGATGTTATGACCAACAGTGACGGCGGTTTCCAATTCGACTTCCAACACCCTGAAGAACCATCCAAGCCAGTAGTGCCTCCGGTTCCCCCAGCACCTGCGACTCAGGCAACACAGCCTGCGCAGCCCACACAACCCGTATGGCCAGCCGCGCAGCCGACGCAGGCATTCCAACCAGTACAGCCGACACAAGCAACGCAGTCATTCCAACCTGTGCAACCGACCCAGCCGACGCAGGCTGTACCTTCATATGACGCGACTGCGGCAACTCAAGCATTCCAGCCGATTCAGTTTGGACAGCCCACAACCCCGGCATACGGTACCGGCGCCACTTCTGGGCAGACCGTCGCCATGCCGGCAGCCCCAGCCCAGGCGATGCCTGCTGAAGATATGCAGGCGACTCAGGTATTTCAGCCGTCCGAAGTACCGGCTGCGGCTCCCGCACAGCCGGCGACACTACCGCCCACCATTCCACCACTCGATCAGTTCGCCGATGAAGAAGAGCCCGAAGAACACGAGCCTCGTCATCAAGGCGGCGGCAAGAAAAACACGGGCAGAACCGTCGGCATTGTCATCGCCGTGGTTGTGGTCGTGGCGTTGATTGCCGGAGGCTTGTTCTGGTGGCATTCCAACAGCAGCAAGGTGAGCCAAGCGGCGGCGCTAGTCGAATGCAAGGCAGCAGCCAAGCAGTATGATTCGGCCAAGAAGAAGCTCACCACCGCCATCACGAACGGTCAGACCAGCGCGCAGACGCCCACCAGTGACGTGGCCGACGTCAACACCATCACCACGTTGAATCAAGCGGTGCAGGATGCTGGCACCCCGGCCGATACCGCTACCTGCGATTCCAAGCTCAGCGCAGATGAGTTGAAGAAGCAGACCGAAGACATGCAGAGCAAGGTCAGCGACGCCGCCGATAAGACGGATGCCATCAACAGCGCCATCAAGGCCGTCAACGCTTCCAAGAAGACGGCAAACACCAACTCGCTGAAGTCGAACCTCAGCTCGGCCGTTTCGCAGGCTCAGGGCATTCTGGACAACTCGGCCGGCAACGTGGCCGATGAGAATACTCGCACCGCATTGCAGACCGCCATTACCGAGGCGAACACCGTGGCAAGCAGCTCCAACCCGTCCGAGGCCGACGTGAATAACGCCATTTCCAAGCTGCAGAAGGCCGAGGCCGACGTGAACGCTTCAATGCAGGCCAAGCAAAAGGCTGACGCCGATGCGGCAGCACAAGCTGAGGCTGAGAAGAAGGCTCAGGAAGAGGCTGAGGCTCAGAAGAAGGCCGGAGAAGAAGCCGACAGCTCAAGCGGAGATGACACTGGTAGCAACTAGTAGTTCTGCGTTCCGCATATAAAGGGCGGGTCAAATCCTACAACAGGATTTGACCCGCCCTTATTGTTATTTGGTGCTATCCGCTGGCGTTACTGTCGCTTAGCCATCGCGCGCAACACAATCTTGCGCAGCTCGGAGGCGATGAGCACAATCGCAGCCAGGCCGATGCATTCCACCCAAGCCATCGGGCTGAGCGCAACGGTACCGAACGGGCCGTTAAGGAACGGCACATAGACCACCACAAGTTGCAGCGCCACGGACAGGCCGATCGCGCCCCACAGCCACTTGTTGGAGAACAAGCCCACGAACACGGACTGCAGGTGGGAGCGGGAGGCGAGCGCGTTGAACAGCTGGGCGAACACCAGAATCGTGAAGCCCATGGTACGAGCCTCGGTCATCTGTGCCTCATGGCCGATGGCATCCACCGAGCGGTCAGTGAACAGGCCGCCGGACAAGTGCATATCCATGCCGATCAGTGTGACGATGGCCATGATGACACCGATGTAGATGATGTCGCCCCACATGGAGGCGTCGATCACACGATCGGTCATCTTACGCGGCTTACGACCCATCACATCGTCGGTTTGCGGATCCACGCCCATGGCGAGTGCGGGGGCCGCATCGGTCAGTAGGTTGATCCACAGCAGCTGCGTGGCGAGGAGCGGTACGGCGACGCCCACGGATTCCGGCTGACGGATGCCGAGGAAGCCAGCCAGCACCACGCCGAGGAACACGGTGAACACCTCGCCCACGTTGGAGCTCAGCAGGTAGCGCAGGAACTTGCGGATGTTGTCGAAGATCACGCGGCCTTCGCGCACAGCAGCCACGATGGTGGAGAAGTTGTCGTCCGCCAGAATCATCTTGGCGCTCTGCTTGGTCACTTCGGTGCCGGTGATGCCCATGGCCACACCGATATCCGCGGACTTGACGGCCGGAGCGTCGTTCACACCGTCACCGGTCATGGCCACGATGTTGCCCTGGCGCTGTAGGGACTCGACGATCTTGAGCTTGTGCTCAGGAGCCACGCGGGCATACACGGACACTTCAGCAGTGGCCTTGTCGAGCACGGCTTCGTCGGGCAGCTGATCAAGCTGGTCACCGGTCAGGGCCTTGCCGTCCTTGGCGATGATGCCAAGGTCGGAGGCGATGCGGGCAGCAGTCAGCGGGTGGTCGCCGGTGATCATCACGGTGCGGATGCCGGCACGGTGCGCCTCGGCCACGGAATCGCGGACCTCAGTGCGCGGCGGGTCGATGATGCCGACCATGCCGTTCCAGATAAGGTCGGTTTCGATGGCCTCGGACTGTTCGGCGATGTCGGCCACCTGGCCCGCGGCATTTACGCTGACACCCGGCACATCGGCCAGCGAGCTGGTTTCCAGCGGTCGACAGGCCTGACCAAGCGTGCGGTATGCCTCGGAAGAGAGGCGTTCGACGGTGGCCAGAATCGACTGACGATCACCTTCGGTGAGCTTGCGGACCTGGCCGCCCACGCGAATGCGCGAGCAGTAGCTCAGCAACACGTCCGGCGCACCCTTGGCGAACACGGTCAGTTTGCCGGAATCGGTGTCGTCTTTAGCGATGATGGACATGCGCTTGCGTTCGGAGGTGAACGGAATCTCGCCCACGCGAGTGTAACGGCTGACCTTGTGATCAGCCTTGACCTTGCGAGCGGCAACGACCAGTGAGACTTCAGTGGGGTCGCCCACAATCTCCCACTTGCCGTTTTCCTGACGGAGTTCACCGTCGTTGGCCAGTGTGCCGGCCACGAGTGTGGCAATAACCTCATCGGCGATGGTCTTGGCTTGATCGGATTCGGGATCAACACCACCGGCCATGACCATGCGGCCTTCGGGCGCGTAGCCGGTGCCGGTGATCTGCACTTCGCCGGATGGGGTGACCACACGTTCCACGGTCATCTCGTTACGGGTCAGAGTACCGGTCTTGTCCGAGCAGATCACGGAGGCAGAACCCAAGGTTTCGACGGAATGCAGCTTCTTGACGATGGCGTTGTGGGCGGCCATGCGCTGCACACCAAGGGCCAGTACCACGGTAAGGATGGCGGCCAGGCCTTCCGGTACAGCGGCCACAGCCAGCGAAACGGCGAGCAGCAGGGAATCAATCACGTCGTGGACGTCGTTGAAGCCCTCGAGCACGGCGAGCGCTACCAATACCACGACGGCGATGATGCACACCGCAATACCCAGAATCTTGGAGACATAATCCATCTCCTTCTGCAGCGGAGTTTTCTCATCTTCGGTGGCGGAGAGCATGTCGGCGATCTTGCCGACCTGCGTATTCATACCGGTGCCGGTCACGATTGCGCGGCCGGTGCCTTGCGTCACGGAAGTGCCGTTGAAGATCATGTTGGCGCGGTCGCCCAGCGCCTTGGCTTCGGTGAGTGTGTCCGGCTTCTTGCCAACCGGCACGGATTCGCCGGTCAGTGAAGCCTCGGCGATGCGCAGGCTGGCCGCGTTGACCAGTCGGCCATCAGCGGAGACCGAATCGCCTTCCGCAAGGACGATGATGTCGCCGGGGACCACGTCGGCGGTGTTGATGCGCATGACCTTGCCATCGCGCAGCACCGAGGTCTGCGGGGCCGTCATTTGTGCGAGCGCTTCGACGGCCGCCTCGGCCTTGGCTTCTTGCATATAGCCGAGCACAGCATTGACAATCAGGATCAAGATGATCACGATGGCGTCGAACGGCAGCACTTCGCCGCCTTCCGCGCCGGGCTGCGCATTGGCTTTTTCGATGAACCAAGCGATCACCGAGATAATAGTGGCCGCGATCAGCAGGTAGACCAGCGGATCTTGGAATTGGGCCAGGAATTTCTTCCATTTCGGTACGGGCGGGGCGCTGGCGAGCTCGTTCGGGCCGAATTTGGCCAGTCGGCGCTTGGCTTCTTCCTCGCTCAGGCCGTGGGATGGGTCGACGTTCAGGGCTTTGGCCACGTCGTCGGCGCTGGTCAGACTTGGATCAGTATCCCCCAATAGCGCTTCCTGTGCGCGCACTTCTTCCGATTCCACGACCCCGTTCGTTGCGGTCGCGGACTTTGCGGATTGATCGTTACGATCATCCATGGTGTTCTCCTTGGTATCGCCGCGGAGTAGTCAGCCTCGCGCCGGCACCGGGTTGTCTCTCCCGGGCGGCGCAGGACTGCGCGGTTATGGGCATCGACGCAATTGCAGCCGATGCGTACGATGCCATTATTCCATAACCCGGCGGCACACTGGTCAAGCCATGACGGGCGAGCTGGGCGCGGACATCGTCGAGCGGTACAACGACTCGCCCATCGCTGCGGCCGCGCTGCCCGCCCTGACCTCGGTGCGTCCGCCGTACGCGCGTATCGTCACCGAGGTCTTGCGTCTCATCGAAATCGGGCCCGGGAATCCCACGCACATCTCGTTGCCACCGGAACTCGTCGTGCGCGCCTCGAGCTCGAATCGGCTTATCTGACGGCGAGGGTGCCCACTTGCGCGCCGACGGCCACCGTACCGGAACCGGTAAGATCCAAAGCGGCGATGGTGGCCGGGTTGGTGAACACCACGATGACGTCGGTGGCTTTGCCCGCGGCCTTGACCGCATCGAAATCGACCTTCTCGATGGGATCGCCGGCTGAGACCGTCTGCCCGGCACTCACCAGCATCGTGAAAGGCGCGCCCTTGAGTTGCACGGTATCGACGCCGATATGCACCAACACCTCGACACCGCCCGGAGTGGTGATGCCCACGGCGTGTTTGGCGTCGGCCACGGTGGTCACCGTTCCGGAAACAGGGGCGACGACCAGCCCGGAGGACGGCACCACGCCGAACCCATCGCCCAGAATCTTGGCTGCGAACGTGTCGTCGGGCACTTTCTCGATGGACTCCCAGACACCATCGCATGGGGCGAGAACCGACGTCGCTGCGGGGGCGGGCGCCGCCTCATCGCTGTTGTGGAACAAACCGGAGAACAATCCCATAATGACTCCTTGAAAACCAATGATGGACGATAACGGATGGGTTGCGTGACGCCGATCATGTCGACGTCACGCAGCCCATCCGTCATACCAAGCGACAGAGCGCCAAGCGCTAGGCTTTATGCAGCTCTTCCATGGCATCGGCCACAGCCTGCACCTGCGTGCCGACCACAACCTGGACATTCCTGTCGTCGATGACCTTCACGCCGGGCACCAGCTTGCGGATGGCGTCCACATCCACCTTGGCGGTGTCCTTGACACCCAGACGCAGACGGGTCACGCAGTTCTCGATGTCGACGATATTGGCCTTGCCGCCAAGCAGCGCGTAGAGCTTCGCGGCCAGCGCGGCGTACTTGTCGCGGGAGACCGCGGCGGCCGGGGCGGCGCCGGTGTCGAGAATGCCCGCCACGGCGGCGGCGCCCTCATCGTCAACGCCATCGCCACGGCCCGGGGTCTTGAGGTCGAACTTCTTGATCATGAACGTGAACACGAAGTAGTAGATGACCGCAAAGACCAGGCCCTGCACGATAAGCATCCACGGCATATGCGCCTGCGGCACACGCAGCGAGAGGAACCAATCGATGAAGCCGGCGGAGAAGTTGAAGCCGGCGATCCACTGGAAGGACGCGGCGATGAACACCGACAGGGCGGTGAGCAGCGCGTGCACCACGTACAGCGGGAAGGCGGCGAACATGAAGGAGAACTCCAGGGGCTCGGTCACACCGGTGAGGAAGGCGGCCAGACCACCGGCGAGCATCAGGGAGCCGACGGTACGACGGTTCTCCGGCTTGGCGCAGCGGTAGATGGCAAACGCGCCCGCAGGCAAGCCGAACATCATGATCGGGAAGAAGCCGGCCTGGTACATGCCGGTGACGTACTCGCCCCACGGCTGGAATCCACCGGTGGCCAGCACAGCCTTGGTGGTGCCGTTGAGACCGCCCACACCGTTCCAGAACTTGGTGATGTCATCAATGCCGGCAAGGTTGAACCAGAACACGTTGTTGAGGGCGTGGTGCAGACCCGTGGGGATGAGCAGACGGTTGAAGAAGGCGTAGATGCCGGCGCCGACCGCGCCCATACCCATCAGGGACTCGCCGAAGGCGACCAGACCGTTGTAGACCAGCGGCCACACGAACAGCAGCACCAGGGAAATGACCGACATCAGCGCGGCGGTCAGGATCGGCACGCAGCGACGGCCGGAGAAGAAGGCCAGGAAGTCGGGCAACTTGGTCTTGCTGAAACGGTTGTACAGCGCACCGGACACGCAGCCGACCATGATGCCGAAGAACACGTTCTTGTTGCCGATGGCGCCAGGAGCAAAGGCGGCCGGCGGGTTCTCGGCGTCGAAGCCCAGGAACATGGAGGCCGAGCCCATGATCGTGGTGATGGTCATGAAACCGACCAGACCGGACAGGGCCGAGGCGCCGTCCTTGTCACGGGCCATGCCGACGGCCACGCCAACGGCGAACAGCAAGCCCAGATTGTCGAGGATCGCCGAACCCGTCTTGCACAGATAGGCGGCGATGACGTTGCCGCCACCCCAACCGCTCGGATCGATCCAATAGCCGATGCCCAGGAAGAGCGCCGCGGCGGGCAGGCAGGCGACGGGCAGCATCAGCGCGCGGCCTAGTCGCTGAATATAGGCTTTCATTTCTTTCTCCCTTCATGCGGGTTTTCCAGCGGTGGAGTACTTCTCTGTGCCCTGCTCCGCCGTCACGCGCCGACCCTCCATTGGACCGGCCGATATCCGGCGGGGCGAGTACCGCTTTCAACGGATAATAGTACGCCACAGACGTCATGCGCCGCAACTCAGCGCACTGAAATCAAGGCTCGGAGAACCGTGCGCGGATTTCGGAAACCTAATCGAACATGCAAAGCGTCTGAGCCGCGGAATGCCGCCATTTTCGGTCATGTTCGTTTGTGCGGAAACAGTTCGGATGGGTGCACGGTTCTTACTGAGAATCGTCCTCTGCACCCATCGCGGCGGCCATGGCGGCGTCTCGGGAACCCTTGGTGACCCGCAGGCCCACGGTGACGCCGACCAACACCACCGTGCAGGCGATCCACAGCATCCGCCCGCCGAAGCCGCCGATCACCCAGCCGCCGATCAGCGGCGCCAATGCGATCGACACCGACCACACCACGTTATAGACGCCCTGGTACGTGCCGCGGGCGGTGGCGGGCGCCATGGCGGCGACCGTGGTGGTGGCGATGGGGAACGTGCCCAGCTCGCCCAGCGTCCACAGCACTACGGCAAGCGCGAACCCGCCCCATGAATGGGCCACGGCCTGCACCGCATAGCCGATGGCGGTCACCGCAAGGCCCATCACGAGCACACGCGAATTGCCCATGCGCGCGAACAGTTTCATGGCGGGAATCTGCAGCAGACACAGCATGCCGCCGTTGATGGTCAACAGCACCGAATAGTCGCCCAACCCCAGACCAAGGTCCGTCATGGCAATGGGCAGGCCGGAGGTGCTTTGGAAGTACACAAGGAAGTAGCCGAACATCAGCAGGGAGAAGCCGAGGAATGGAGTATCGGTGAGCACGCGCCGCCAATTGCGAGACATGGCGCCCTCGGGGCGGGCCGCCGGCGCCGAAGTCGTCAGATGCCTCACTTCGCGGAAGAACACGATCAGCAATATCGTGACGGCGATCATCACCGCCGCCTCGACGTAGAACATCAGCGAATAGGAGATCTTGATCAGCTGATTGGCCACGATCGGGCCGATCGCATACCCGAAATTGATGGCCCATGATTGCAGCACATAGGCGCGCTGTTGACGCTTGGGAGGCACCACGTCGGCGATGTATGCGGCGATGGCTGGACTGGGCAGCGAGGCGAACGCGCCGTATACGAACAGGGCCGCGCCCAACGCCACGGGATCGGCGAGGACGGAGACGACCAGAAGAGCGGCGGCCGCGCCGATTTCGCCGATGATGATCATCGACTGGCGGCCGAACCGGTCGGACAGCGCGCCACCGAAAAGACAGCCGATGATGGCGCCGAAACCGTACATGGCCACGACCGCGCCCACAACGCCTTCGCCGAGGTGCAGCGCGGAGACCAGGTAGATCGACAGGAACGACGTCACGAAGCGACCCATCCACAGAATCAGAATCGCCAACCATAATCCCCAATACAGCAGGGACAGTCCGAATATCATGCGCTGCTTCTTCACTCTCAATACCTTACCGGCTACCGACGGCGGAATAGCCGCGTTTTGGCGCGGGGTGCTGGGACAATAGCACCTATGGCTATCAAAAAAGGACCGACCAAGGGGTCGGGTGGCAAGCATCGCAACAAACTGAAGGGTTACGGCCCCACTCCGAAGGCCGAGGACCGCGTCTACCACAAGGCATACAAGGCCAAGAAGGCGGCGGAACGCCGGCAGATGGCCGCCCCGCGTCTGGCGGCTCGCCGCCGAGTGGACAAGTTCGCTTCGGCGGACACCTCGGATCTGGTGTACGGCCGCAATTCCGTGCTGGAGGCACTGCGCGTGGGCGTACCTTCTTCCACGCTGTACATCATGTCGCGCATCGAGCATGACGACCGCACCCGCGAAATCGTGAAGATCGCCGGCATGAACGGACTGCACATGCTGGAGGCCGATCGTCTGGAGATGGATCGTATCGCCCGCTCCGGCAACCATCAGGGCGTGATTCTGAAGGTCGATCCGTTCCAGTACTCCTCTCTGAGGGAATTGGCCGACCGTGCCGAGAAGAAGGCCAAGGCCATGGAGGCTGCGAATTCGGCCGCCGCACGCATCGCGGCCCGCCCGCTGTTCATTGCGCTGGACGGCGTGACCGACCCGCAGAACCTGGGTGCCGTGATTCGTTCGGCAGCCGCATTCGGTGCCAACGGCGTGATTCTGCCCGAGCGTCGTTCCGCTTCGGTGAACGCCGCAGCATGGAAGGTATCCGCTGGCGCAGCGGCCCACATGCCGGTGGCTCGCGTGGTGAACCTGACCAAGGCGATCGAAGGCCTGAAGGAGCGCGGCTACTACGTAGTCGGCCTGGACGGCGGTGGCGACAAGCTCGTGGGCGAAACCGGTTTTGAGACCGATCCGCTCGTGGTGGTGCTGGGATCGGAAGGCAGTGGCCTGAGCCGATTGGTGCGCGAATCCTGCGACGCGATTGCCGGCATTCCGATCAGCTCGTCCGTGGAATCGCTGAACGCTTCGGTGGCCGCGGGCATCAGCCTGTACGCCGTGTCCCGCGCCCGTCGCGAGGGCGCTGAATCGGCTCAGTAAGCTAAGCAGCCAAACAAAGAGGTCCGCCAGCGATGGCGGACCTCTTTTCGTTTATGCCACAGAGAGCGTTTGGGTGAGCGCGTGGGACTCGCCGGGTTCAAGTCTTACCGCGTGTTCGCGGCATGCGGCGGCCTCGCAGCATACGAAGTGACGCCATTCCTCGTTGACGGAATCATTGACCAGCACGCCGTACGGTTCGGCGGGGTTCCACACCACGGTTTGCGCAGAGCCGGACTTGGCAACATGAATCGTGCGACCAAAACCTTCGTCATGCAGTTCCACTGCGGCAGTCGAGGCATATACACGATCCACCGGGCCATCGAACATCACGGCCTCGTCCGGCTGCTCACACGGCGCAAAACCATTGGTCGCATCCTCATAATGTGCGTGCTCAAGACCGGTGAGGCGAATCTGCGAGACATCGCTGACGTGGAAATACGTATGCAGTGCGGCTTCATAGGAGAACGGCGTGGCTCCAGTGTTGGTCACTGTAAGCGTCATGGTAAGGGTATCGGCAACGTGCACCTCATAATCAGCACGGAAACTGGGCACGGCATCCCCCTCGAACCAAGGCAGCATATCGGAAGGCACATCAGCCTCGGTCAGGCTGTAATGCGCATAGCTATTGCTGAAGGACTCAGCATCGAGATGCCACTGTCTGGTACGAACGAATCCATGATTCGGCTTTTTGCCAAGACCATGGCCGTCGGCAAAGCCGGGCCCAAACCACGGGAATATCACCGGGACGCCGCCGCCCAGCGGCCTACCTTCAGCAACCACCACCGAAGAAGGTGCAAACACCACATCCGTGGCCTGGCTCAGCGGCCGCCAGCGCAGCAGATGCGCGCCGTGGTCGCTGATGGTGGCGGAACCTGCGGAATTGTCGATGTTGCGAAACACGAAATCAGTCATTACCTCTCCTCAAATATCGGAAAATAGCGCTGCGGTTTATCAGCGCTGGGCCGACTACTGCCGGGTAAGCCCAAGTTCAGCGAGGAACGCGACCGTCTGCTCCTTGGTTTTGAACACGGCGGTATTGCCGAGAATACGCTCGCACACGCTGCCAAGTTCTTCATGAACGGCTTGATGAATGGCCGCTCGGTCACGATTGCCGTTCAGTGCGGCGGTCAGCTCGTCCCATTCCAGCGTGAACTCACTCACCGATGCGGGTAACGGCTGGCCCTTGGCCAAGGCGTTCTCAAGCTGGGCAAGTTGATCGACCAAACGTCCGGGCAGAATGAACAGACCCTGCGCTTCGATGAGGCCAATAGGCTCCTGCTTGATCGGCCAGAATTCGGGATGCGCGTGGAACACTCCCTCGGGGTATTCGCTGCTGACGGCATTGTTGCGGAAAATCAAGCTCATCTCGTACCCGCGATCCGTAATGATAGCACTTGGAGATACGGCGGATTGACGATTACCATCCGCGTCATGGCTGGCGATGTTCGCTGCACTATCGTCAAACTGCTGCCAAGCGAGTCGAATCATATCGCTGATTTCCACGATGGCATCGCGATTGCGAGACACCACACGTACGGCGGTACCCGGCCAGTCGAGGATCTCAACCACGGCATCTGAATAGCCGTTCATGTGGAATGTGGCCCAAGCGGCCGCCTTGTGCATGGGCAGATGCTCGCCGCCGCCCTGATAGTGATCATGAGCCAGCACCGATCCGCCGATACGCGGCAGAGCGGCGTTGCAGCCCAGGAAGTAGCCGGGGAATCGGTCAACGAAGTCCAGCAGATGGCCGAAGGTATCGCGGTCAACGTGCATAGGCGTGTGCTCGGTGTTGACGCAAATGCCATGCTGGTGGAAGTAGCCGTATGGAGAGAACTGCCAGAACCACGGTTCGCCGCCCAGCGTGACCGGCACTGTGCGCAGCGTACGCTTGTCACGGCCCGCGAAACCTTCGTTCTCATGGCATATCGTGCAGGAAGGATAGCCACCCGCCACGCTATTGCCGGCTGCAGCCTTCTTCATGTTCTTGAATTCCGGCTTGGCGAGATTGATGGTCACGGTGACGCCATGCGAATCAAAGCGCGGGTTTTTGTCGAGTACGGCTTTCTTGACGTAGTTGTTGGCCACGCTGTAGTCGTAGAACCAGCGCATGGCCTCCATACCATCGTTGGATTGTTCAACGGCCACGAACCGATCCTGTACAGCGGACGGGCTGGCGGACAGCAGACCCATCACCACATCGGCGTATCGCGGCCCTTCTTCAGGCTCGAATAGGCCGGCGGCAACGCATGATTCGCGGAAGCGGCTCAACAGTTCGTCCGGCGCGGTGTCGTCTGTGGTCTCTCCGGTCGGGCGGTACGAATCCAGCTCAAACAGTTCAAAAATGCGATTACGGGTCCAATCCGCATCGCGCGGGTCAAGGTTAAGATGCTTGCCGGCATAATCGACCAGTACGTCGATGCTGGCATACACGTCGTTCAGGCTGCTGACGGTGTTGTCTGTTGCTTCGTTGCGAGACATTGGTTCGTCTTTCTGCTTATTGTTAATTACCCTAACAATTAATAATTATAGACGACCCACGGTCAACGGCACACGCGATCCACACACATAAGAAACCGCACCTCCGATCATCGAATCTGAATCACTTCAGTCCAACAATCGGGGCGCGGTTCACAGGGTCGAATATATAAATCCGCTTAATGGCTCCACACCGCCGCGTCAGGATCGTCGTCGGGGTTGTAGCCGTCGTCGTCCAGGCCGCCGTAAGTGGTCTCATCATCGATGACGCCGGAATCGGCTTCTTCGTTGAGTTCGGCAAGCGCCTTGGAATCGAGCTTATAGTTCGGCAAGACGTTTTCGATATAGCTGGTCACAGCCTCGCCCATCGGCACGTCGTGGCCGGCCTTCTCCGCCAAGAACCAACGATGGTCAAGCACCTCGTGGAAGAACTGCGCCGGCTCGATCTGCGAACGGTACTCACGCGGAATCATGCGAACCGTTGGCTCGTACACTTCGCGCATCCAATCGGTGGCCACGATTTCGAGCTCCTCGCCGTCACGCCATGTGGAGGCGCGGTAGGCATCGAGATCGTTGAGCAGGCGGCGGGCCTGGTTCTCCTGCACGTCCAAACCAGTGAGACGCAACAGCTTGCGGTTGGCGTAACCGGCGTCCACCACACGCGGGCGGACCAGCACGCGCTTGCCGTCCTCGGCGGTCTTCATCTCCAGCTCGTCCACGTCGAAGCCCAGGTCGTTGAGCTTGTTGA
>OAVH01000421.1_pt1 | contig 31588 bp, 30 predicted proteins | sample 1495281 | NCBI WGS metagenome assembly OAVH01 (sample SAMEA2580082, study PRJEB22360) | human gut metagenome | biome: human gut; feature: human-associated habitat; material: faeces | place: Denmark | collected 2008/2010
TTTTGAGATTTCGTAAACCTAAGACCACAATAAAAAAATATACCTATCAGTGCTGGAATAGTATTGATACTGTTGCGTATCATGTTACAATAGTAGTATTTTGGGTATCTGGCATTTTTAAGTTTATGGAATCTGGGAATGAGTTAAAAGATGAGATTATTGATTCATTGAAAGATTTGACTGTGGCGATAGTGATTATTCCGCTGTGGTATGGAATTAGTGGAAACTTAGAATTTGACATCGAGGAAATGCTAATTGTAGTAGGACATTATATTATATTGCTTGGTATTGTGTATGCCACTAAGCAAAGTGTAAAGTCAATAGGTTCCTTTTCTTATTTCACGCATACAATTATACCCGTAATTTTTATCATTCTGTTTTATTTAGGTGTGCCTGAAAGTTATGCAATTATTATTTCTTTATTACTTCCGGAGATTATCAATTTCCATTATTTCAGGATGAGAATTAAGGAGAAAAGTATTAAATCGGCATAGTGAATGAAGATAATAGAGAATGGTTTTTATGGAAGATTGTGGAAGTGTGGATTTAAAGAAAGTAAAAGTGACTGTCGACCAAGTGAAAAATTTTTATGAAAATAAAATTAATGACAGGTGTACGTTGACAGAAAAACTTATTAAAGCAGGATACCAACAAGAAAGTGGAGGATATATCGCATATGCACTTGAATGTGGTGAAGAGGTGTTTTATAAAAATGCAAAACCAAGTCAAGGGTGGCATTTGATAGATTCATATTGTAAAAGAACTCAACCAAAGACAGTTTTTTCAAAAAGAATTAAATGTGGAGAACTATTATTTTGGATGGCAGAGGTTGGAAAGTGTGTTCCATACGATGAATTAGAAATATTGGTTAATACAATAATAGCAAGTAGAACTCCGGTAAAAAGAAGAAATGAGATGAAACCGCCAGTCCGTTATAATAGACGAAAGTGGAATAAAGAGATTCAAAGACTTTGTTTTGATGAAATTGTAAAGAGCGTAGATGCATATTATAGAGGGGTGACAAAGTAGTAGAGAAGTAGAGAGAGGTGTCGCTAGAAATGTATTGGATAATGAAAATAATGTTTGGCAAGAGTCGTTCTTCAAAATATGAAGAAATAAAAAAACTTGCTCAAAGTCTTCCGAATTATTCAGATGAGAATGGTATTACAGTTTGTGGGGCGAAATCAATTCGAGAATACATTATTTACTATAGAGAACTTGAAAGTTTGATGCAGTCGGTAGAAAAATGGAAATCCAGTCAAATATTTCTGTATGATGTAGAATACAAGCGCTTACCTGATTTTTGGAATTTTAGAGAGCGTGTAATAAAAGAAGCTGGAAAATATGCACCGATTCTCAAAAGTAGTTCAATTGGATGGGATTCTGTAACTATGGAAGAATTACCTTATCCAATAGTGTATTATCCTGGAGGTTATGGTGCGTTTTTTGCTTTTTCTGAAGATATTGATAAAGATATATACTTTTGTGAATGTGAAAGAGAAGCAATCAAAAATTATATTGAATTAAGAAAGAAGTCACCTCTGAAGAATTATTCTGGTCCAAAGACATATCCTCTTGGGGCTGACTATTTTCCAAAGTTTGTTGCAGAAAGGTCTAGAGAGAATCCAGAGAATCCGTTAGAGCTATTTGAATTCAAGGCGAAACTTTGCTATAGGTGCAATCATAAAATTCCACGTTTGGCTTATTGCCATGAGATGTATTCAGGCGGTAGTAAGTTTAAATTGACTTATGGTTGGTACATAAATCAAGAATATTTTAAGTGTGGTATTGATCCATATCAGGGTGATAATATTTTGATAGATAAATGTCCGCCAGAAATAATTGATTGTATCACTAGATGCAATTCTCTGAAAGAACGTTTGAACGATGAGTTAGATAATCAGGATATAGAAGAAGAACTTCGTATGTATGATAAAGAACTTCATAATTCGATTGAAAATCTGGCAAGAGAGAGTCTGGGATTTAAAAAAATTGGAGAAACGTGGGTGAGCGAGACAATTCTATTTAATATTATAAAGGGTTTGTATCCTCATTCTAAGGTTATTAAACATTATCGTCCAAAATGGCTACATGGATTAGAATTAGACATTTTTTTGCCAGAACACAATCTTGCATTTGAATATCAAGGAATCCAACATTTTGTACCAGTTGAGCATTGGGGTGGGGAGAAACAATTAAAGAAGCAACAGGAACATGATAAAAAGAAGAAAGAACTATGTGATAAAAAAGGTGTTACACTTATTTGTATAAATTATGATGAAAGTTTAACAACTGATTTTGTTAAGGCGAAAATCACTTTGAATTATAATTGTAAAAAATGATGATGCAGAGGGAGAAAATATGAATAGGAATTCATTAATTCAACAAGTTCAAAATTGGGAAAAAGAATATAAAAATTTTATGGATATTCATGAGTTTCCACCATATGGGCTAGAAGCTAAAAAAGCATCGCTATATTTGGCAGATGCTCAAGGCTTTGATTCAGTTGCAGCAACATCGTATCAACCTAAAACAAAGGAACATAGCTTGCTAATAAGTACCAATTTGCCAATGGAAAAGTATGTGTTATTTCATGAATTTACACATATGATCGATTCTGAGATGTATGCGAATGGTGATAGTGTGAGATATGCAGGAATTTCAGGTTTTACAGAGTATCATGCTTCGCAAGTGGAACTGTTACAATTACTCGGTGCGGATAGAATAAACGAAAAAATATCTTTTTCGATGAATACAATCATTATTACTATAGCGGGAGAAAAAAGTGTATATCAGTATGTAAAAGAAAAACAACAACATGCTATAGAGCTTTTTAGTAGAATGGATTTTCCGGCTGATTTGAATACTTTAAAATCAGCTTTTGGCGTCCTTTATAACTATTATGGACTTCGTTCAATATGTGAAATGTATGCAGTAGATTATATAGAAGAGATAGATAATGAAGCCTTTCTTAAATTTATCCCTACCCAGCAATTTGTTGTAATGAATAAGTTAATGCATGGATACTTCAGTAAAGAACAAATTGAATTATGCATGAAAGTATATTTGGGAACAATTTTTCCTTTGATTAGAGAATATAATTTGGCATAGATATAGCTATCCATGATTACATAACAGTCTTATATTTCGGTATAGGGCTGTTTTTTTATGCCAAAAAGAAAGGAGACAAGAGCATGAAATTAGTTTTAGCAGAAAAACCGTCTGTTGCTCAGAGTATTGCCAAAGTATTAGGAGTGAATGAACGCTTCGATGGGTACTTGGAGGGTAACGGATATGTTATCAGTTGGTGTGTGGGTCACTTGGTGGAACTCTTCGAGCCAGAGGGTTACGACGAGAAGTATTCCAAATGGAATTATAATGATTTGCCTATTGTGCCGGATGAGTGGAAATATCAGGTATCCGCAGGAACCAGAAAGCAGTTCGGTGTACTCCGACAGCTTATGAAACGTGATGATGTAGAAAGTCTTGTGTGTGCAACAGACGCAGGGCGAGAGGGGGAACTGATTTTTCGTCTGGTATATCATCAGTGCCGTTGTAAAAAGCCATTTGAAAGGCTTTGGATTTCTTCTATGGAAGATTCCGCTATCAGAGAGGGATTTGCCAATCTGAAATCATCAACAGAATACGATGCTTTGTATGAAGCTGCATTAAGTCGAGAGCGAGCCGATTGGATTGTCGGTATCAATGCTACTCGACTTTTTTCTGTTTTATACGGTCAGACATTGAATGTTGGTCGAGTAATGACACCGACTCTTGGTATGGCAGTTATGAGAGAAGCTGCGATTTCTGCTTTCAGATCAGAGCCGTTTTACACAGTACAGCTTGGATTTCCTGAGTTTGTAGCTGCAAGCGAAAGACTGAAGGAAAAGAAACTTGCTGAAGAACTGGTGAAGAAATGTAGAGACAGTTCTAAGACAGTTGTTACAAAGATTGAACAGAAGGACAAGACAGAAAAGGCTCCGGCACTCTATGATCTGACAAGTCTTCAGAGGGATGCCAACAGGGTTCTGGGATTCACGGCACAGCAGACTTTAGATTACACACAGAACCTTTATGAGAAGAAGTTGGTAACGTACCCTCGTACTGACAGCCGTTATCTGACAGAGGATATGGCGGGGGGATTACCTGAGCTTGTGTCCAGAGTGGCACAGGCATTTGAGAAAAAGGGAGCTTTTGATGTAAATGCAGCACAGGTAATCAATAACAAAAAGGTTTCTGATCATCATGCCATTATTCCAACGCAGAGTATGGCAAATGCAGATTTGCAGGAACTACCTGCAGGAGAACGTGCTGTGTTGCAGCTTATCGCAGTAAGACTTCTGGTTGCGGTAAGCAAAGCACATAGCTATGCAGAGACAACGATGGAACTGACCTGTTCTTCAGGAACTGAACAGTCTGAAAGCGGATGTAGGAGAACGTCCGAAGTTGCCAACAAAATCCAGAGAGGAAATAAGATGAGCCGTTCAACCTTAACGCTGGCAGAGCAGGAGACAATTATAAATTGGGACAACGAACTGGATACTGCCAGTATTTATACGCATGATCCGAGACTTATTGGCAAATTGAAAGCATTAGCGGAGAAATATCCTGATTCATTTAAGCTGATACGTCGAGGTCCGCAAAAGGCGGTTACCTATCAAGTGCCAAAAAAGAATATTAGTGTGCGTTCGCCTTACAACGAAGAACGCAGGAAAAGGCAATCACAGGAAGCGAAAGTAAATGGATTACAGGACTATTTAAACAATGTGGAGGTAGAAGATGTCACAGAATAAGATTGAAAAATGGGATGAAATCAATGGCAGAACTGTTTATAATCTGAAGCAGATGACAAAGACACTTTTGTTTTTGCGAGATCATAACGTCGAGAGTATTGAAGAATTAAGAGAAAAGGCAAATGCTTCGGTGGATCGTTTGTCAACTTTGTCGGACAATATCAAATCTGCTGAAACACGAATTGCAGAGCTTGTTGTTTTGAAAAAGCATATCATCAATTATTCAAAGACTAGGGAGGTATATGTCGAGTATCGTAAATCAGGGTACAGTAAAAAATTCTTTGAAGCTCATCGTGAAGAGATTATAATTCATAAAGCTGTGAAGCAGGCATTTGATGAACTTGGATTGAAAAAGATTTCCCGTGTGAAGGAACTGAATGAGGAATATTACAAACTGATGGCTGAGAAGAAAAAGTTATCTTCCGAGTATTATGAAGCAAGAGCTGCCATGCAGGAATTGTTAAAAGCTCAGAAGAATGTTGAGATGTTTTTGGATGCAGAACAGAAACAGGAAGAGAAGGAAAAACAGAAAGAACAAGATAGATAATTTGTGGGGTGGGACACTATAACAGTGTTCTGCCCGTTCTTTTTTTGTATCGAGTCGTTCTAATAGAACTACATACTCGTCATTCTGGATTCTGTATAACTTTTTCGCCAGAACTTATAATTATTATAGAATGGGTAGTCGTTCTAAAAGGAGGTGTCACGATGGATTTAAGCCCCATTGGAAGTAGGATAAAAGCAGCAAGGGAAAACAAGAAAATAACGCAGGAAGAACTGGCTGCATTGCTTGATTTAAGTACGACACACATCAGTGTAATTGAACGAGGAGTAAAACCACCAAAGTTAGAAACTTTTATTCGTATTGCAAATCTTTTGGGCGTGTCCGCAGATTATCTTCTGATGGATGTTATAGAATATCCTGCTGATGTTGTTGCTGGCGAATTATCAGAATCTATATCAAAATTATCCCTGAAGGAAAAAGAAAAGGCACTCACAATTATTCGTGTAATGAGCGAAGAGTAGTGAATTTGGAAGAGTCAAAAAGGCTCTTCTTTTTTTGTATTCGGCACTATTTGACATGGAAATATTATGAAAATGTGATATAGTAATTCTTATAGAACTACAAATAAGTCTAAAAGGATGAGTTAAAAATGACAAAAGAGTTTAAGGAATTACTGAATGCAGTTGCTAAACAGTACAACACAACCCCCGAAGAAGTTTACAAAGAAATGCAGATTGCTATTGATTTTGGTTTTGATAATCCTGATCCAGAAGTACAGAAAATTTGGAAGCAGATTCCATTCAAAGGAGAGAGCCCTACTCCGAAAGATTTGATTCCATATATGGCAGAAATGGTTCGAACACAGAAGTGAACAAACAAGAAAAAACGTTTTTTCTAAACAGAAAAGGAGAAGGTATTATTGAAGAAAAAAATATTTCTGCTTTGTCTGATAGCTCTGTTATTTTTACAAGGGTGCAGTGAAAAACATACGCCTGCAGAACCAGATGTTGTCAGCAGCATTTCGACGAACCGAGACCAGTATCTGACGGTAGTTGCCAATCGTGATGAGATTGAAGATAAAGAAGCATTTGCTTGGGAACTGATTGAGATGTGCCAGGAAAATTCCTTTCACACGATTAAATTTTCAACGGACAGAGGTTATGCAACTCGTATCCGTATGAGTGTGTATTTATGGAAAGATGAAATCGAAGGGCATGATGCAGTCATAGAAATTGAGTATGAACCAGGCGAGTTCAATGTGGATTATGATATTGTGAACAATCCCGACAAGTTTGAATTGTATGTGGATGGTGAACGAGTTGAAGAATAGCATTCAGAATGAATGCGTAGCCACCACTAACAGTGTGGTGAAATAAGGGGAATTAGGGAGAACCCCAACAAGCATCTTTGCACAGGGCGGCGCGAGCAGGAATCGGGCAAAGACGTGAACTTGTCCAAGTTTACACTGCTTGATGATTTGTAAAAAGATAAATGAAGAACTTCATATCTGGTATCTTTTTTGGGTGCTAGCGTAAAATTTTACTCGGAAAAATGAAATAGAAATTAAAAGAGGACACCACTTTGTGATAAAGTATTTAGGCCGACAAGCAAAAATACACACAAAGGGAGGTGTCCTCTATGATTAAAAGTATAAAATATTTTGAGGAAGAATGCATTAAAAAATTTGAAAAACTTGTAGATGATTTTATGAAAGAGCCAACAAAGATAGCAGAGTATGTTCTTGGCGTAACAGATGAATTACACAAGCTTGGTCTGGAAATGATTAAAGAATCGCTGGAGTCTATGGATCAAATGCTTCAGGAAAGTCCCATTCGTAAGAAAAACTGGGTTGTAGAAGCTCATGATTGTTGAGCAGGAAGAAAGTGCTAAGGAGGTAGAGAGTATAGAGGAGCTTGATTTTGAGATAGAGAATCCAAGTCAAATTTCCGAAGATGATGAAGAACTTGTCGAAAAAAAAGGACTTGTGGTGATAGATGCTGGTCATCAGGCGAAAGGAAATTATGAGGAAGAACCAGTTGGGCCGGGAGCTAGTGAAACGAAGGCTAGGGATAATGATACTTCCGTTCAGCCATAAGTCACGAGATGGGAGCGGCTCGGAGAGAACCTCGGAGGAGCTAACAGCTCATGGAGTTGCCAGCAACAACCGCCTGAAGATTCCCAAGCAGAAATAATCTGTTTTATGAAGTGATTCATATCCGTATCGGGGTGTTGAGGACAAATAGATGCGAACATATCAAACATATACACAATAACGAACCAGGACCGACGAGTGATATTTGTTACCCGTCGGTCTTTTACATACAAAGAAATGGAGGATAGGATACGATGGATGAGATTAAAAGAGGATATCTTTACATCGCAGATTTAGACCCGGTAAAAGGCAGTGAGCAGGGAGGTCGAAGACCAGTCCTTGTCGTACAGAATGATGCAGGCAATCAACATAGTCCGACAGTAATCATTGCTGCAATTACCAGTCAGAAGAAACCAAATCAACCGACACATGTATGTCTGAAAGGGGTGGATGTTCTTCCGAAGGATTCCATGGTTTTAATGGAACAGATTCGTACCGTAGATAAATCCAGACTGGAAGAATATATCGGAAAGATTGGGTGGAAGCTGATGGAGAAAGTGGATAGGGCATTGCGAATCAGCGTTGATTTGAAGAAGCAAGAACCGATGTTACTTACACTTTGCCCCAGATGTGCAGCACAGTTTTACAATTCTGCTTCACATCATATTAAGAAGGCACAGGAACATCAAAATATCAAAGAAGTTTGTATGTTTTGTAATGTGCGAAGAGGTGTAGATTATTACATTTATCCACGAGGATATAGGAACAAAAAACTCAAAAAGTCAAGGATGTCAAATAAATAAATTTTCGCTATTTTCGGGTGAAAATGCCCGTGGCGACAAAATAGCACTATTTCGTCTGTCATGGTAGGATATAATCACGGCAGCCGAAAGTGCTTTGGAGGAAAAGCACATGGAAGAAAAATTGAATACACAGCAGGTTTACACACCGTCCGAGATTCAGGTGCTTTTAGGTATCGGACGAAGTAAAACCTATCATTATTTAGCACAGGTTCATCTTGAGGGAAAGCCTTTTCGTGTACTGAAGATTGGAAACCAGTACCGAATCCTGAAGAAATCTTTTGATGATTGGATGTGCGGAGTAGAAAAGGTAAGGTGAATTTCATGGAAAAAAAGAGCGTAGCGTTCTTTGAACGAGGATCCTGGTATCACAGAACCAAGACTCTGAAAGAAGACGGCACCGTTAAATATGGAAAAAAAGGTGGTTTTGAGTCGGAGCAGGATGCAGTAAAGGCTTATAAACTGGCTGAAAAAGAATTTAAACAACAGCAACGTAAAGCAGTCATGACGGGTAAAAATCGTCAGGAAGTTATGCTGAAAGATTATCTGATTTACTGGTATGAGGAAGTCTTTTCACAGCGAATTAAGAATACAACGAAAATGATTGGAGCTTATGTTCTGTATGATCTGGTGTTTCCGAATATGGAGCAGGATATAAAACTCCGATATGTCAGTGTGGAATATATGGATGCTTTGTTGGAAAAAGTTTCTCATAGCTGTGCTTCGGCAGGAAATACATGTCGTGCATACTTAAATATCGCTTTTAAGGACGCAGTAATTGAGGGATACATACCTCGCAATCCAATCCCGGATACGAAAGCGTATAAGAGAAAAGCGCCCAAAGTTACGATTTACAGTAAAGACAAATTGAAAATTTTCCTGAAGGCAGCGTCCAAAGATGAGTGGTATCTGGAATATTTGCTCGGAGTATTCTGTGGGTTACGAAAGGGTGAGATTCTCGGCTTGAAGTTTTCAGACTTTGATTTTGAACAGCATACGGTAAGTGTGAAGCGTCAGTTGGGAGCAAATCCTGTGATGGAGGAACGAAGCAGTAAGATTGCAAGCTACTCTGTTATAGAAAAAGACCCGAAAACATTCAATAGTGTTCGTACACTAAGAATACCACAGGTCATTGAGACAGAAGTTTTGCGTAGGAAAAATAAGATAGATGAAGACAGAGATGCACTGATGGACGGATATGAAGATAACAATTATATCAGTTGTCAGCCGAATGGAAGACCTCATAATATGTCTTCTATGAATATAGCTTTAACAAAATTGTGTAATAGAAATGGATTGCCGAAGATAACCGTGCATTCCTTACGACATATGTTCGCAACTATTTTAATTGAACAGGGTGTTCCACTGGTGAAAATATCAGCATTATTAGGACACAGTTCTGTGAATACAACATTTGAGTATTATTGCGATGTGATGGATGAAAATGAAAATATCATCAATTTCTTAAATGAGAAGTATTCAGCATAAGGGAAAATGACTTATAGGTTTGGCGTTCCAGTTATCTTTGCTGAGAACGCCATATTCATTTATAGAGACTGGAGGCTATAGGAAATGACATTTAATTTACATACCCAGAGATATGTTGATTGGAAAGTATATAATGTTACACCGATCAAAAATAAATACGGTTTCCGTGTGAAACTAATCTATGCAGATGGAACAAGCACCATCCAGCAAAAGAGTGGGTATACATCGAAGAAAGCGGCAGAACAGGCAAGAACCGAGATTATCGGACAGCTTTATGCCAATGCTTATGTTGTATACGAAAATATTCTGTTAGAAGAATTTCTGGAGTTCTGGCTGGAAGATGTGATGAGACCGAAGATGAAAAATTCATCATATGTAGCTTATCGAAATTCCATCCACAGGCATATCAATCCTCATTTGGGCAAAGTAAAGCTGACAAAATTGAATAGAGGACATATTCAGCAGCTTTATAATAAAGAAATGAAAGTTTCAGAATCAGCCGTAAAACTGGTAAAGACTGTTATGAATACTGCAATGGGATATGCGATGGAAAAGAAAATGATCTCAGTGAATCCGGCAGAGGATGTGGATTTGCCGAAGCAGAAACCAAAAACGGAATTTAGGGTTCGCCACATAGACGAACAAAAGACATTAAATCAGGAGCAGGTCGATAGGCTGATTGAAGCGGCAAAGGATACACCGATTTATCTGCAAGTTATGTTTGCCGTACTCATGGGATTACGCCGTAGTGAGATTATCGCTGTAAAATATTCGGATATTGACTACATAAACAGAACGCTTCATGTAGAACGCCAGTTGGGCATTGTTCCGATGAGCGACAAAAAGGATTTTCAACCTAAGACGTACACGAAGCAGGAGATAGAATTAAAAACGGAATCCAGTGACCGTATTATACCTATCCCGGACATTCTGTTTGAAGCAATTATCGAAGAAAGACAGAAATATGAGAAGAATAGACGAAGAAGAATCAATGATAAACACAATCCGTTTTTTGATGGCAATTATGTGTGCTGTTCCACCTATGGAAAACCAAGGAGTAAGGATTTTCATTGGGTACACTTCAAGAAACTATTAAAAGAAAATGGCTTGCCGGATATTCGATGGCATGACCTGAGAGCTACATACTGCACAATCCTATTGAAAAATGACTTTAATCCCAAAGCAGTATCGAAGCTCATGGGACATGCAAAAGAAATCATTACCATTGATGTGTATGGTGATAATCGAGAGATTATAGAAGATTGTCTTGAGAACTTAGAACCATTTATTGATGAAGTGCTCCCAGAGGAAGAAGTGATAGACCTTTGTGATGTGGATTGCATGGATTTTGTGGCTTCAGAATTGATAGAATAAAATGTGAAATTTTTATGTGAGAGATATAGAGGTACTTGTGACCTCTATATTTTTTATGCTGATTGTGGTATACTACTACCGTGTGCCATGATGAATAGTCCAAGTAATTTCAGTCTGTGTTGACTGGTGTTACATAGTCGCAAAATCCAGTTTTGTGACCTAAATTCGTGTAAAGCGAAAAATACGATGATTCGCCCGATTTTTACACGAAAACAGTCATGGAATTACACGAATAAATTTTGAAATTACACGAATTTGTGGCTGATAATCATCATAGCAAATCCGTGAAAAAGGAGGTTTTTTATGGATAAATTTGAATTACACTCCGAATATAAACCAACTGGTGACCAGCCACAAGCGATTGAAAAACTGGTGAAAGGATTCCAGGAAGGCAATCAATTCCAGACTTTATTAGGGGTTACGGGGTCTGGTAAGACCTTTACGATGGCAAATGTCATTGCTGCATTAAACAAGCCAACTCTTGTAATAGCTCACAACAAGACACTGGCTGCCCAGTTGTTTGGTGAGTTTAAGGAATTCTTCCCTAACAACGCAGTCGAATATTTTGTATCCTACTACGACTACTACCAGCCGGAGGCTTACGTCCCATCGTCCGACACCTACATTGCCAAGGACTCTTCCGTCAACGACGAAATTGACAAACTTCGGCTGTCGGCAACAGCCTCCCTCATTGAACGTCGGGATGTAATCATTATTTCCAGCGTGTCCTGCATTTATGGACTTGGTGAACCGGAGAATTTTGAAAAAATGATGGTATCACTGCGTCCGGGGATGGAAAAAGATCGTGATGAGGTGCTTAGACAGCTCATTGATATTCAATATGATAGAAATGAAATGGATTTTAAACGAGGTACTTTCCGAGTACATGGGGATGTGGTGGAAGTGATTCCGGCGAACGAAGCAGATATGGCAGTTCGTATTGAATTTTTTGGAGACGAGATTGACCGCATTACGAAAGTAGATGTGTTGACCGGAGAGATTAAAAGTGAACTAAGTCATGTGGCTATTTTCCCGGCGTCGCATTATGTAGTGGGAAAAGAAGATTTAGAGCGTGCGGTAAAGGCAATCGAGGAAGAGTTAGAAGAACAGATTAAATATTTCAAAAGTGAAGGTAAACTTCTGGAAGCACAGCGAATTTCTGAGCGGACAAACTTCGATATTGAGATGATGAGAGAAACCGGATTTTGTTCGGGAATTGAGAACTATTCCAGACATTTGACGGGATCAGAGGCAGGACAGCCTCCGCGGACACTTCTTGACTATTTTCCGGATGATTTTATTATGATGATTGATGAATCACATAAGACAGTGCCGCAGGTGGGAGGCATGTATCACGGAGACCAGTCAAGAAAACATACATTAGTGGATTACGGTTTCCGCCTTCCTTCAGCGCTTGATAACCGCCCACTCAGTTTTGATGAATTTGAGAAGAAGATCGATCAAGTACTGTTTGTGTCAGCAACACCGGGACCTTACGAGGCAGAACACGAACTTCTGCGGGCAGAGCAGGTGATCCGTCCGACGGGACTGTTAGATCCGGAGGTGGAAGTGCGTCCGGTAGAAGGTCAGATTGATGATTTGATCGGTGAAGTGAATAAAGAAGTTGCCAAGAAAAATAAGATTTTAATTACAACCTTGACAAAACGGATGGCAGAAGATTTGACCGATTATATGAGGGAACTCGGAATTCGTGTCAGATATCTTCACTCGGATATTGATACGTTGGAGCGCACGGAGATTGTAAGAGACATGCGGCTGGATGTGTTTGATGTTCTGGTAGGAATCAATCTTTTGAGAGAAGGATTGGATATACCGGAGATTACATTGGTAGCAATTTTGGATGCTGATAAAGAAGGGTTCCTTCGTTCCGAGACTTCTCTCATTCAGACCATCGGACGTGCTGCGCGTAATGCAGAAGGTCATGTCATCATGTATGCAGACGTGATGACAGATTCTATGAAGCAGGCAATTGAAGAGACAGAGAGAAGGCGTAAAGTACAGATGGCTTATAACGAAGCGCATGGAATTACGCCACAGACTATTAAGAAAAGTGTAAGAGATCTGATTGCTGTCTCGAAGAAGGTGGCAGCAGAGGAAGTTCGAATGGAGAAAGATCCGGAATCTATGAGCGAAAAAGAACTGGAGAAATTGGCAAAGGAATTGACGAAGCAGATGAAGAAAGCTGCAGCTGAGTTGAATTTTGAGGCGGCGGCTGAGCTGCGTGATAAATTAGTTGAGATTAAGAGGATGATGAAAGAGTAGATAACGAAGGGAACGAAGTAGTAGAAGTATGATAGAAAAAGAGTTAAAAAAAGAGGCAGAAAAGACAGATATCAAAAAACAATATATTAAGATCAGAGGAGCAAATGAGCATAATCTGAAAAATGTAGATCTTGATATTCCCCGCAATGAGCTGGTAGTGTTGACAGGATTAAGCGGTTCCGGAAAATCCTCCTTGGCATTCGATACAATTTATGCGGAAGGGCAGAGAAGATATATGGAATCATTATCGTCCTACGCAAGACAATTTTTAGGACAGATGGAGAAGCCGGATGTGGAGAGCATTGAAGGCTTATCACCGGCTATTTCTATTGATCAGAAATCAACAAACCGGAATCCCCGGTCTACCGTAGGAACCGTAACAGAAATCTATGATTATTTTCGTCTTCTATATGCGAGAATAGGTATTCCACATTGTCCGAAATGCGGAAAAGAGATTAAGAAACAAACAGTAGATCAGATGGTAGATCAGATTATGGCATTGCCGGAGAGAACGAAGATCCAGCTTCTGGCTCCGGTAGTGCGAGGAAGAAAAGGTCGTCATGAGAAGCTTCTGGAACAGGCAAAGAAAAGCGGCTATGTGAGAGTACGCATAGATGGAAATTTATACGAATTATCTGAGGAAATAACGTTAGATAAAAATATTAAGCATAATATAGAGATTATCGTAGACCGTCTCGTTGTAAAACCGGGAATTGAAAAGCGCCTGACAGATTCCATTGAAAATGTACTTCATTTGGCAGAGGGGCTTATGACTGTAGATGTGATTGATGGAGAGCCGATTAATTTCAGCCAAAGCTTTTCCTGTCCGGATTGCGGAATCAGCATTGATGAGATTGAGCCGAGAAGTTTCTCTTTTAACAATCCATTCGGTGCATGTCCGGAGTGTTTTGGACTTGGCTATAAGATGGAGTTTGATATTGACTTGATGATTCCGGATAAAAGTCTGAGTATCTCCGAGGGCGCGATTACTGTGATGGGCTGGCAGTCCTGCACAGATAAAAAAAGCTTTACGTATGCAATCCTGAGCGCGCTGAGCAAGGAATATAAGTTTTCTCTTGATACACCGTTCGAAAAATATCCGAAAAAAATACAGGATATTTTAATCCATGGGACCGGAGGAAAGGAAGTAAAAGTACATTATCAAGGACAGCGTGGAGAAGGTGTCTATGATGTGGCATTCGAAGGTTTGGTAAGAAATGTAGAGCGGCGATATCGTGAGACTGGCTCTGAGACAATGAAAGCAGAATATGAAGAATTTATGCGTATCACGCCGTGTCACGAATGTGGAGGACAGCGCTTAAAGCCGGAAGCGCTTGCAGTAACAGTAGGTGGAAAAAATATTGCGGAAGTTACAGAAATGTCCATTGAGGAACTTCAGCATTTTCTTGAAAAATTAGAGCTTACAAAACAACAAAATCTGATCGGAGGACAGATTTTAAAAGAAATACGTGCAAGGATTCGGTTTTTGATGGATGTAGGTCTGGATTATTTGACGTTGGGAAGAGCAACCGGTTCCTTATCCGGCGGAGAAGCACAGAGAATCCGTCTGGCAACCCAGATTGGTTCCGGTTTAGTGGGAGTAGCTTATATTTTAGATGAACCAAGTATCGGGCTTCATCAGCGCGATAATGACAAGCTTCTTGGGACATTGAAACATTTAAGGGATCTTGGAAATTCCGTACTTGTAGTAGAACATGACGAAGATACCATGCGGGAAGCGGATTATATCGTAGACATTGGTCCCGGAGCCGGAGAGCATGGCGGAGAAGTGGTAGCTGTGGGAAATTCAGAAGAAATCATGGCAAATCCAGCTTCCATAACAGGAGCTTATTTAAGTGGGAAAGTGAAGATTCCGGTGCCGGAAATGAGAAAAGAACCGACAGGATGGCTGGAAATTAAGGGAGCCAAAGAAAATAACTTGAAAAATGTGGACGTAAAAATCCCTCTTGGAATTATGACTTGTATTACAGGTGTGTCCGGATCGGGGAAAAGTTCTCTGATTAATGAAATTTTATATAAACGGTTAGCAAGAGACTTAAATCGTGCGCGGGTAATTCCGGGAAAGCATAAAGAAATCAAAGGGATTGAACAGCTTGATAAGGTAATTGCGATCGATCAGTCGCCAATCGGAAGAACGCCGAGATCCAATCCGGCTACCTATACGGGAGTCTTTGATCTGATTCGTGATCTTTTTGCCTCTACGCCGGATGCAAAAGCGAGAGGATATAAGAAAGGTCGCTTTAGTTTTAATGTCAAGGGCGGGCGGTGTGAAGCCTGCAGCGGCGATGGTATTTTGAAGATTGAGATGCATTTCCTTCCGGATGTATATGTGCCTTGTGAGGTTTGTCACGGAAAGAGGTATAATCGGGAAACATTGGAGGTAAAATACAAGGGGAAGAGCATTTATGATGTGTTGAATATGACAGTGGAAGAAGCGCTTCATTTCTTTGAAAATGTGCCAAGTATTCGAAGAAAAATGGAGACACTGTATGATGTGGGATTATCCTATATTCGCCTTGGGCAGCCATCTACCCAGCTTTCCGGAGGAGAAGCGCAGCGTATCAAACTTGCTACAGAATTAAGCAAAAGAAGTACGGGGAGAACGATTTACATCTTGGACGAGCCGACCACAGGACTTCATTTTGCAGATGTGCATAAATTAACAGAGATTTTGAAACGACTTTCCGCGGATGGAAATACGGTCGTTGTGATTGAACATAACTTAGATGTGATTAAGACCGCAGATTATATCATTGATATGGGACCGGAAGGTGGTGACAAAGGAGGTACGGTTATCGCCAAAGGAACACCGGAAGAGGTGGCAGAAAGTCCGGTGTCCTACACAGGAAAATATATTAAGAAGATGCTTGACAAATAAGAACGAACTTCGACACGAGCCCTGGATACTTCACAAAGAATTAAGGAAAAAGGGGTTTCCATTTACAGGGAATTTGATTATAATGATACGTGCATTATAACAAATGATAATAAGATTAATTGAAATAGATGGAAAGAACAGGAAGGGAGACTGAATATGTCGGTAGATATCGGGATTGATCTGGGAACCGCCAGTATTCTTGTATATGTAAAAGGTAAAGGCGTTATCTTAAAAGAACCGTCTGTTGTGGCAATTGACAGAGATAGTAATGCGATCAAAGCCATTGGTGAAGAAGCAAGACTTATGTTAGGGAGAACACCCGGCAATATTGTGGCGGTGCGTCCACTTCGTCAGGGAGTGATCTCTGATTATACTGTGACAGAGAAAATGATCAAATATTTTGTGCAGAAATCACTCGGTAAACGCATGTTTAAGAAGCCGAGAATCAGTATTTGCGTGCCAAGCGGCGTAACCGAAGTGGAGCGCAAAGCGGTTGAGGAAGCCACATACGCTGCAGGAGCAAGAGATGTACATCTGATTGAAGAGCCTGTGGCAGCAGCAATCGGCGCAGGGATTGATATCTCCAAACCGTGTGGAAATATGATCGTGGATATCGGAGGAGGAACCTCTGATATAGCAGTCATTTCCCTTGGCGGAACAGTAGTGAATACATCTGTAAAAATTGCAGGTGATGATTTTGATGAAGCTATTGTCCGTTATATGAGAAAAAAGCATAATCTTCTGATCGGGGAGCGTACAGCAGAAGATATCAAGATTAAGATCGGGACAACATATCAGTTGATCGAAGACGAAGTGATCGAAGTCAGAGGAAGAAATTTAGTGACGGGATTACCTAAGACGGTAACAGTGACTTCCTCAGAAACAGAAGAAGCGCTTCGGGAGACAACGGGACAGATTGTGGAAGCGGTCATCGGTGTTCTGGAACGCACACCGCCGGAGCTGTCAGCAGATATTTTGGAGCGGGGAATTGTACTGACCGGCGGCGGAGCCATGCTTCGGGGATTGGAAGAGATGATAGAAGAACGAACAGGAATTAATACGATGACTGCCGAAGAACCAATGAAAGTAGTTGCCATTGGCACCGGCCAATATGTAGAATTCATGGGGAACAGCAGAGAATAAAATTCATGGAAACAATCAAAGGATATGTAGAGCACATTGTATATCGGAATGAAGATAACGGATATACAGTATTTAATTTGAATAACGATGACGGAGAGCTTACCTGTGTGGGAAAGTTCCACTTTATTGAAGAGGGTGAACTGTTGGAACTGACCGGGGAATATACGATGCATAAATTGTACGGAACCCAGCTTCAAGTAGAATCTTCAAAGGTATGTGCACCGGAAGATCTTGTATCCATCGAACGGTATCTCGGATCCGGAGCGATTAAAGGAATCGGGACAGCGTTGGCAGGCAGGATCGTTAAAAAATTTAAAGAAGATACTTTTCGAATCATAGAAGAAGAGCCGGAACGACTGGCAGAGATTAAAGGAATCAGCGAGCGCAAAGCGAGAGAAATCGCGCTTCAGGTAGAAGAGAAGAAGGAGATGCGGGAAGCAATGATTTACCTTCAGAAATATGGGATTTCGATTGCGCTGGCAGCTAAGATTTATCAGCACTATGGTCAGAATGTATATCGGGTGATTGAAGAAAACCCATATCAGATTGCGGATCATGTGGCGGGTGTCGGCTTTAAAACAGCGGATGAAATTGCGCAGAAAGTGGGAATCCATACGGATTCGGATTTTCGAATCCGCAGCGGTATCTTTTATACCTTGCTTCAAAGCGTAGGCGAAGGGCATATTTATTTGAAGCAGGAAACGCTTCTTTATCGTGCGGGTGGACTCTTAGGCGTCCAGATTGAGCATGTAGAGAAATATCTTATGGATCTGGCCATGGAGAAGAAGATTGTACTAAAAAATGAGGCAGACGGTGTCCGTGTATACGCCTCACACTATTATTACATGGAATTGAATACGGCAAGAATGCTGCATAATCTGAATGTACGTGAAGAGATTGCGGATGTGGTATTACTTCATAGACTTCATGAAATAGAGCAGAATACGGGAATGGTTCTGGACGAAATGCAGAAAAAAGCGGTGATGGAAGCGGCACGCCATGGAATTATGGTTCTTACCGGTGGACCGGGAACCGGAAAAACGACAACCATCAATGCAATGATTCACTTCTTCGAAAACGAAGGGATGGACATTTTTCTTGCCGCACCGACAGGGAGGGCGGCAAAGCGGATGACGGAAACAACCGGATGTGAAGCGCAGACCATTCACCGTTTGTTGGAAGTGAACGGTAATCCGGAAGAAGAAGGACCTTCCGGTTTCACGAGAAATGAGGAAAATCCACTGGAAGCGGATGTGATTATTATTGACGAAATGTCTATGGTAGATCTCCCGCTGATGTATGCGCTTCTTGGAGCTATCGTACCGGGTACAAGACTGGTTCTGGTCGGGGACCGCAACCAATTGCCGAGTGTAGGGCCGGGCAGCGTATTAAAAGACATTATTGACTCCGATTGTTTTCCGGTTGTTATGCTCAGTAAAATCTTTCGTCAGGCGGAAGAAAGCGATATTGTAGTAAATGCGCATAAGATCAACCGGGGAGAAGCGGTTGTTCTGGATAATAAGAGCAGAGACTTTTTCTTTTTGAAACGACAAGATCCAAATATGATTATCAGCAATGTGATTACGCTGGTGCAGCAGAAGATGCCCAAATACGTAAATGCAAGACCTTATGATATTCAGGTGCTCACACCTATGCGCAAGGGATTGCTTGGGGTGGAACGGTTAAATCGTATCTTGCAGGAATACCTGAATCCCCCGGCAAAAGATAAAAAAGAAAAAGAATACGGAGAACGGTTGTTCCGAGAAGGTGATAAAGTCATGCAGATTAAAAACAACTATCAGTTGGAATGGGAAGTGACGACCAGATACGGAATGACGGTAGATAAAGGTCTTGGAATCTTCAATGGTGATATGGGGATAATCAGCGAGATTAATACTTATGAAGAGACCGTGACCGTGGAATTTGATGAGAAGAGAAAAGTCAAGTATCCATTTACGTTGTTGGATGAATTAGAGCTTGCCTATGCCATTACAATACATAAGGCTCAGGGAAGTGAATATCCGGCAGTGGTGATCCCGCTGTTGCAAGGACCGCGGCAATTGTATAACAGGAATCTTTTGTATACGGCAGTAACAAGAGCAAAGAAATGTGTGACATTGGTGGGGAGTGACACAGTATTTCAGGAAATGATCCGTAATACACAGGAACAGGATCGAAATACCAGTCTGGCAGAGCGAATCCGCGAATTGTTGTTGTGATAAAAAGAGAGAAAAATTTAATTATACAGACTTTAAAGAATCTATTATGGCCGGAGGTGTGTCCGTTTTGTGGAAACGTTCATCGGGACGGAACATGTCCGGCATGTCAGAACAAATTAGAAGAATTGTTTATCAGAGAACCGAGGTGCATGCAGTGCGGCAAACCTGTTCGCAATATAGAACAGGAGTATTGCTATGACTGTGCACATACACGTCATTATTATGATCAGGGGAGAGCGGTGTGGCTTCACCGGGATCCGGTCAAACAGTCTATTTATCAATTCAAATACCACAATCAGAGAGAATACGGAACATATTATGCAAGAGAAATGGAGAGGCTCTGTGGAGATTTTATCCGTAAGATCAATCCGGAGGTGCTGCTTCCGGTGCCGCTGCATCGCAGAAAACGTCGGAAGAGAGGATATAATCAGGCGCAAATTCTGGCACAGGAATTAGGAGAGAGAATGGGAATTCCGGTAGAAACGCAGTTGTTAGTGCGAGTGAAAAATACACGCCCTCAGAAAAAGCAGGATCACCGGATGCGAAAGGAAAATCTGAGGCATGCTTTTGCACTACGGTATCGGATTCGTAGCGTCAGAAGTGTGCTGATCATCGATGACATTTACACAACGGGAAATACGGTCGATCAAATCGCAAGAATCCTGAAAGAAGCAGGTGTGGAAAAAGTTTATTTTTTAACTATAAGTATTGGACAAGGAAACTGATATTTGTTATACTGAAAATGACGTTTAAAAGTTGAAACATATTGCTTGAGGTGGATAATGTTAGATGAAAAGAGAGTAAAATTAATGACCAAACTTGCGTTGTATGAAGAAACGCAAGGAAAAGATGATTTCAAGGTCAGCGGATATTATAGAAAAGATTATGTTGGAATGCATATGATCTGTACTTTTTTATGGGTGACGATAGGATATGTGTGTTTGGCCGGTTTGCTGGCGCTTGCCGGAATGGATGCGATCATCTCCAAAATATCTGTGGGATTTTTGATCACACTTATGATCGTGGCTGTTGCAGGTTATTTCATACTTTTGATTTTGTTTTTATCACTGACGAGTCGTATTTACAATAAAAAGCATCAGCATGCACGTAACAGAGTGAAGATGTATAACCATGATCTGATCAAATTACTTAAGATGTATGAAAAGGAGAAAAGGTAGAATGGATAATTTATTCATGATAAGAGAGAAAATCAGAGAACTGTATGCAAGTCATTCCAAAATTTTTGACAAGGCGCTCCAGTTTGTTGTTGCATTTCTCACATTTTATATGATCAACAGCAATGTAGGATTTATGAAGATGGCTGCTTCACCGTTGGTGACACTGGCTCTTTCGGTAATCTGTACATTCCTTCCGATGACACTGACTGTCATTGCAGCGTCTGCGCTTATGCTTGCGCATATGTTTTCAGTGTCCCTGAGTGTATTTATAGTGACCGCGCTTGTATTGTTGATCATGTATATTTTCTATTTTCGACTGGCACCGAAGATGGCACTTGCACTTTTGCTGACTCCCATCGCTTTTATGTTGAAAATACCATATGTGATTCCGGTTGCATACGGACTGATGTCTGTTCCGGTTTCTCTTGTGGCAATCAGCTGTGGAACAATCATCTATTATATTATGCAGTATGTGAAAAAAGCGGCGCCTGGTCTGGATGGAAAGGGCGGCGCAGGATTACTTGCAGAAATCACAGCCTATCTGAAACAAGTGTTCCAGAATAAGGAAATGTGGATTACCGTTATCGCTTTTATCATATGCCTTCTCGTTGTATATACACTTCGTCGTCAGGCGATGGATTACGCATGGAAGGTGGCAACGGCAGCAGGAGTAGTTGTTAATATTGTAGTTATTGCGGCAGGTGGAATCGCAATGGGAGTACATACATCATATGGTCTTTTGTTTGCCGGTAATATCGCTGCTGCTGTTGTGGGACTGATCCTTGAACTGTTCTTTTTCGCCGTGGATTATGCAAAAAGTGAGAATCTGCAGTTTGAAGATGATGAATACTATTATTATGTGAAGGCAATTCCAAAACTGTCAGTTGCGTCTCCGGAAAAGACAGTGAAGAAAATTAATGAACGTCAAGAGACAGAGATTATTGATACAGCGGATGTAAGAAGAAAAAATCAGCGTCCGGAACGTGCACCAAAACGCGGAAGAGGCGGCGAGGTGCCGAAAAAACGTCCGGAAGCAAAAAAAGCTCCAAAAGCAAGAAAACACGACATTAACGAAGTGAATAAGATGCTTTTGACACAGAGCTTAAAACAGGATCTGAATATCAGAGATTAAAAAATCATGGATATCAGAGATTAAGAATAAGAGAACATAGATAGGAGGTGGCAAAAATGGAACAGCGAATTTCGCAATTTTTACAAAATTATGTTGCAGAAGTATATTTTCCGAATATCCGTGTGACGGATATTGTAGAAATCTTGTTTCTTGCTTTTTTGATCTATCAGCTGATGATTTGGATTAAAAATACGAAGGCATGGATGCTGTTAAAAGGAATTGGTGTTTTGGCTGTTGTTATTTTTGCTGCTGCAATTTTTCAGATGCATACGATTCTGTTCATTGCCCGTAATGCAGTGACCGTTATGGCAACAGCAGCAATAGTGGTATTTCAACCTGAGCTTCGAAGAGCATTAGAGAAACTTGGAGAAAAGAAGTTCCTCACATCGGTGGTCCTGTTTGAAACATCTAAGGATCGCTCCAGATTCAGTGAAGATACCATAGACAGCATCGTAGATGCAGCATATAACATGGGAAGAGTGAAGACGGGTGCCTTGATCGTAATTGAGCAGGCAATCCGATTGACCGAATATGAGAGCACGGGAATTCATATGGATTGTATTGTCTCCATGCAGGTGCTGATGAATATATTTGAACATAATACACCGCTGCATGACGGAGCAATCATTGTCCGCGGAGACAGAATCGTTTCAGCGACCTGTTATCTCCCGCTTTCTGATAATATGGGACTTAGCAAAGAACTTGGTACAAGACACCGTGCGGCTGTCGGTATGAGTGAAGTAAGTGATGCGTTGATCGTAGTAGTATCAGAGGAGACAGGAGCAGTTTCCATTGCCCAGAGCGGAAGATTGAAAAGAGATGTTTCCCGGGAAGAACTTCGCGAAGCGCTTGTAAATATACAGAACAGCAAACCGGAGTTAAAGAAATGGAGATTTTTACGGAAAGGAAGGCGCGCAGATGAAAGAAAGACTAACGAATAATATTGGTCTTAAGATATTGGCCTTTCTTATAGCAGGTTTATTATGGCTTACAGTGGTCAATATTGATAACCCGATTACAGACCAGACTTATAAGAATATTCCGGTGTCTGTGATCAATGCAGAAGTGCTTGCATCCGAAGAGACACCAAAAACTTATCAGATTGTAGACGATACTCAGACGGTAGACGTAACAGTTAAAGCAAAACGATCTGTGCTCAGCAAGATTGAAGCAAAAGATATCGTTGCTGTGGCAGATATGAAGGAATTAACCTTGAATACACAGATACCAATCCAAGTGACAGTAAAAGGGCATGAGTATAAGGAAGCATATTCCAATCCGAGAAATCTTCAAATCAAATTAGAAGATGAAGAGACGAAGAAATTCCCGATCGTGCCGAAGACAACCGGTACCGTGCGTGATGGATATGTCCTCGGAAGTGTGACTGCGGTTCCGGAACAAGTGTCTATCCGTGGACCAAAATCCGTTGTTGAGACTATCAGCAAAGTAGAAGCGAAAGTTAACGTATCCGGTCTTTCACAGGATATACTTATGAAATCAGAACTGAAGCTTTATGATCAGGACAATGAAGAGATCGATCAGTCGCTTCTGAGCAACAATCTGGGAACAGAAGGCGTCAGCATTAATATAGAACTGTTCCGGACAAAAAAGATACCGCTGGAATTTGATACTTCTCGGATTCGGGCGGCAGACGGCTACGAATTTTCAAAGATTACATATGAACCTCAGGAAATCAGTATTTCCGGCGAACAGAGGATATTGAAAACAGTAGATAAAATCGAAATTCCGGCTTCGGCTCTCGAAATGGATGATATTAAAGAGAAGACAGAGAAAGTAGTCGATATATCATCTTATCTGCCGGAAGAGATAGAGTTGGCGGATGAAAATGCAGGCTCCGTTGTAGTGACAGTGTTTGTAGAGAAGGACGGTGCAAAAACTTTTGAGATTACACCGGGAACGATTACGGTAGATAATCTGGCCAAAGGTCTGGTACTTGACTATAAAACGGCTGATGCCCTGGAAGTACAGGTGCGGGGACCTAAGGACACATTAGAAGGGATCAAGATAAACGAATGTGTAAGTATTGATCTGAAAGATTACGTTGAGCCTGGAATCTATGATGTTCCGGTCACAGTAAAGCTTCCGGAACACTGTACATTGGAAAAGTCGGTGACAGTATCGATAGAATTAAAGGAATTAGAGACACATCAATAAAAACAGGACGGTAGAGAGTATGATTAGGCGTGAAGTGGCAATCAAGAATCCCACAGGACTCCATCTTAGACCTGCCGGAATCTTCTGTAACACGGCAAGTTATTATAAGTGCAGTGTTGCGTTTCAGTACGGCAACACAACGGCAAATGCCAAGAGTGTGCTCAGTGTGCTGGGAGCTTGTATTAAGTCAGGCGATGTCATCACACTGATCTGTGAAGGAGAAGACGAGGAAGAAGCGATGGAAGCCATGATCAAAGCGATCGATGATGGGCTTGGAGAGTGAGAAATGAGGCGGAGTTTTATAACTTCGCCTTTTTTGAAAAATAAGGAGAGGAGATAAAATATGGAATACAGAGATCAATTGAAGTATATCAAATCTCATCATACGACCGGAGGAGAGCAGAGACCGGAACGGAATAGAGGCAAAAAACCTGCAAAGCCAAGCTTCCTGAATCGAGTCCTTCTTTTTGTACAGGCAGTATCAGCAGTTGTATTATTTGGCAGCATGGAAATACTTGGTATTCTTCCGATGAAATATATGGCAGGGTTACTTGTTCTGCTTGCGTTACTTCTGTTGGTTGTGAAGAGAAAGCAGAAAAGAGCCTTAAGGAGCAGGAAGAAAAGATCTTCGGGGAAAGGACTGGCCATATCTGTCAGTGCAATCTGCCTTTTTCTCAGCTTTTACTGTCTGAAGGTAAACGGTGCTTTAGATAAAATTGCAATCGGTGAGGAAAGCGGGAAATACGAAGAAGCTCATGCCCGAAATGTAACAGAAGAACCGTTTCATGTATACATTAGCGGAATTGATGTGTATGGCGATATCAAGAAGGAAAGCCGCAGTGATGTGAATCTGATTGCCACAGTAAATCCAAAAACACATAAAATTCTTCTTACAACAACACCGAGAGACTACTATGTTCCAATCCCGGGCGTATCGGACGGACAGAGAGACAAACTGACCCATGCAGGAATCTATGGAATCGATACTTCGATTGCGACATTAGAAGAATTATACGATATTGACATTCCGTTTTATGTGCGAGTGAATTTTACCTCAGTGGAAGAGATCGTAGATGTCATGGGAGGCGTGAATGTAGAGTCGGAATTGGCATTTACAACCGGGGAAGAAGCGGGTGCAATTGTAGATGTAAAACAAGGAAAGAATCACTTCACCGGAAAAGAAGCGCTTGCATTCGTCAGAGAGCGAAAAGCGCTGGCAGAGGGAGATAATCAGAGAGGAAAAAATCAGCAGGCACTTCTTACCGGGCTGATTCGAAGCACCATGTCTCCGAAGATATTGATTCACGCCAATGGCATGATCAACAGCGTGGCAGGAAATGCAGATACGAACATGTCAGAAAAGCAGATGAAAGCGTTGATTTGTATGCAGCTTGATACTTTGGCAGGATGGGACATTGAATCCGTTGCCGCAGTCGGAGACAGCAGCGGCAAGAGAAGATGTTATTCTTATAAAGGCGGACCACTGTATGTTACTGTGCCAAGTGAAAGCTCCGTAGAAGAGATTAAAGAGAAGATGCGTAAAGTATGTCAATAGATGATGAGCAGCTTTCTTGTTAAGCTACTTCGGCAATAAAAAATTCCGGCAGGAAATAAATGTTTGAAATCATTTACTTCCTGCCGGATATTTTTTGAAATATTTATTCGTTATTTTCTTCCGTGATATTTCTCCTCACAGTATTGGCAGCGATAGATTTCGTTCTCAGGATCGGTAAGAACGAAAACGTGATCCAATTCCTGCTCGATAGAAGTGATACATCTCGGATTTTTGCAGCGGATTACATTTGTGATCTTTTTCGGGAGACTGAGCGCTTTTTTATCTACAACCTGAGAGTTTTTAATAATATTGACGGTGATGTTATGGTCAATGAATCCGAGGATATCAAGATCCATGAAGTCAATTGGGCACTCGATTTTCATAATGTCTTTTTTGCCCATCTTGCTGCTCTTTGCATTTTTGATGATTGCAACACAGCAGTCAAGCTTATCAAGATGCAGATATTTATATATTTCCATGCTTCGGCCTGCCTGGATGTGATCCAGTACAAACCCTTCTTCAATCTTTCCAACGTTTAATGTATTATTCACCATGAATATGTACTCCTTTCTCTATCCGTGTTAGACTTCAATTTCAAGCAGCGTAAGAATCAGTGCCATCCGGATATAAACACCGTATTGTGCCTGTTTGAAATAGGCTGCTCTCGGGTCATCATCTACTTCTACGGAGATCTCATTTACACGAGGAAGAGGGTGAAGCACATACATGTCCTTAGGTGCCAGTTCCATCTTCTTCGCGTCTAAAATGTAGAAGTCCTTCATGCGGACATAGTCTTCCTCGTTGAAGAAGCGCTCTTTCTGTACACGTGTCATGTAGAGAAGGTCAAGCTTCGGAAGAGCGTCTTCTAAACGGACAACCTCTTCGTAAGGAACATTCTGCTTGTCCAGTACATCTGAACGGATATAACTTGGAAGTCTTAATTCCTCCGGTGAAATGAGTACGAAACGGATACCCGGATATCTTACCAGTGCATGGATCAGGGAATGTACCGTACGACCGAATTTTAAATCTCCGCAGAGACCGATGGTCATATTATTCAGGCGTCCTTTCAAAGAGCGAATCGTAAGAAGGTCCGTCAGTGTCTGTGTCGGATGCTGATGTCCACCGTCGCCGGCATTGATTACCGGAATTGTGGAATGCTTACATGCAACCATCGGCGCGCCTTCTTTTGGATGACGCATGGCACAGATATCTGCATAGCAGGATGTCATGCGGATAGTGTCAGATACGCTTTCTCCTTTTGCAGCAGAGCTGGAATCGGCAGAAGAAAAACCTAGAACGTTACCTCCAAGATTGAACATTGCCGCCTCATGGCTTAAACGGGTACGTGTACTAGGTTCATAAAATAAAGTTGCCAGTGTTTTCCCCTCACAGGCATGTGCATATTTTGCACGGTTGACTTCGATATCATTAGCCAGATCCATCAATTTATCCAGTTCTTCCACGGAAAAATCCAGTGGACTCATCAAGTGTCTCATAAAAAACCTCCTCTTTATATTGCAGCTTCTCTACAAATTCTTCATACATCATATAATAAACAGGGGAGATTTTCAACGCCTTGACAAAATTTTTTCAAAGAAGAGTCCGGCGCCAAACCAATAGGGAGCATAGTCCAGTCTGATCAGCCCGTTAATATTTAACGGAGCATGACTGTAATCCCATGGACAGGCGTTGTATTTCTTTAGAAAAGATCCTGTGAGGTACTCGCCGAAAAAAATACAGCACGTATATACACTGCCGCGCAAGAGCACACTCTTGCCTTTTAAAGCGTGACAGACAGGTGTCAGTAAAGATGCCATTCCATAGATTGGAAACATCCAGATAGACGTATTTCCCGTTAATTTCGGATTTTCATTTTTTAATGAATGAAGACCGGTGAATAGGATTTCCATGCACCAGCCACAGGTTCCGCAAGTTAAAAATTTATTCTTCATATAGGAGAGTATGGGCCAGAATAGTAGATTTTATGCAAAAAATGTATTATAATGCAACAAGACCGAATAAAGAAGGAGACGATATTATTGGAAACATTAGAGGAACTGAGAGTAAAGTTAGATGAGATTGACGATCAGATTGTAAATTTATACGAACAGCGTATGGAAATCTGTGCCCATGTGGGTGAATATAAGATTCAGACAGGGAAAAAGGTGCTGGACAGACAGAGAGAAAAAGAGAAACTGGAGAACGTAGCTGGTAAGGCATCTAATCCATTCAATAAAAAAGGAGTTGCAGAGCTGTATGAACAATTAATGTCCATGAGCCGGAAGCTTCAATACGAACAGCTTGTAAAGGCGGGGGCACTTGGAAGATTGCCGTTTATTCAGGTGGACTCACTGGACGCTGATCAGGCAAGAGTTGTATTTCCCGGAACAGAAGGAGCTTACAGTGAAGCTGCAATGAAGCGTTATTTCGGTGAAAACTGCAACAGCTTCTATGTGAGAACTTTCCGTGAGGCGATGGAAGCCATTGAGGATGGCGCGGCAGATTTTGCTGTTCTTCCAATCGAAAATTCCACAGCAGGTGCAGTGGACGAGATGTATGATCTGTTGGTTGAATTTGAAAATTATATTGTGGGCGAAACGGTGATCCCGATTCGCCATACACTGTCCGGCCTTCCGGGAGCTTCTCTGGATGATGTCAAGACTGTGTATTCCAAAGGTGTGGCACTTATGCAGGCAACACATTTTCTGGATGCCCACAGCAGCTGGCAGAGAATCAATGTGGCAAATACTGCGATCGCGGCAAAGAAGGTGGTAGAGGATCAGGACCCTTCCCAGGCGGCAGTGTGCAGCACGTACGCAGCAAAGGTTCACGGTCTTCAGGTACTTGTAGACAATATTAATGATAACGAACATAATTCTACACGTTTTATCGTAGTGACCAACCAGAAAATCTTCTTGAAACATGCCTCGAAGATCAGTATCTGTCTGGAGGTATCCCATGAAAGCGGCTCACTGTACCGTGTGTTGTCACATTTTATTTACAATGATCTGAACATGACAAAGATAGAATCAAGACCTATAGAAGGAAGAGACTGGGAATACCGGTTTTTCATTGATTTTGAAGGAAATATGGCAGATGGAGCAGTAAAAAATGCAATCCGGGGACTGCGGGAAGAATGTAGAAACCTTCGGATACTGGGTAATTATTAGAAGGACAGACAAGAGAAAACAGAAAGGATGAGACGGTGATGAGAACGAATGAATTGATGTTATATAAACATATGGAAAATGGCCGGATTCTGGAAGACATGACATTTCTTATGGATCACTATGATAATGAGTATTATAATTCAGAGGACTTGAAAGGTCTCTTGTTCGAGGTGGTCAATGAACTGTTGGAAATGACAGTCAGTCATGGGTTTGAAGGAAATCTGTGGCACAACTATCTGACGTACCTGCTTGCTACCCATGAAAATGCTTACAGTACCTCCTGCGAGATCACCGGAGAGGTAGAAGGAAGCATTAATTTTGCAGCACTTCATGATTTCGTTATTTTTAAAGAATTATTCGATTATGATTTTACATCTATGGAGGGAGCGCTGGGAGCGGACTGCCTTGATATGATCCGGCATTATGAGGGGACAAGTGGGCACGGAAAGGTGTTTAACAAGCGTATTCGTGACCGGATCTGTGAACTTAGCATACATCTTGCAAACAGTGCCTCACCGGAACAATTCAAAGAGATCGTGACCGGATTTTACAAGGAATTCGGTGTGGGAAAGCTTGGTTTACATAAGGCATTTCGCATAGAACATACAGAAGAAGGAGCCAGAATCGTTCCGATTACCAAGATTGCACATGTACACCTTGATGATCTTGTTGGTTATGAGCTTGCGAAGAAAAAACTGATAGATAATACGGAGGCGTTCGTTGCAGGAAAGCGGGCAAATAACTGTCTGCTGTTTGGTGATGCGGGAACCGGAAAATCGACATCGATCAAAGCAATCCTGAATCAATATTACGATCAGGGACTTCGCATGATTGAAGTGTACAAGCATCAGTTTCAAGATCTGAACGACATCATTGCACAGATAAAAAACAGAAACTACAAATTTATCATCTATATGGACGATCTGTCTTTTGAGGAGTTCGAGATTGAATATAAGTATTTAAAGGCTGTCATCGAAGGCGGTCTGGAACGAAAACCGGATAATATTCTGATCTATGCAACTTCAAATCGAAGACATCTGATCCGAGAAACCTTCCGTGATAAGGAAGACCGGGATGAAGAACTTCATACAAATGATACCGTACAGGAAAAACTGTCGCTGGTTGCAAGATTCGGTGTGACCATTTACTTCGGAAAGCCTGCAAAGAAAGAATTCCAGGAGATTGTCAAAACACTTGCACAGAGAAATGAACTTGCCATTCCGGAGGAAGAACTTCTGCTGGAAGCAAATAAGTGGGAATTAAGCCACGGCGGGCTGTCCGGAAGAACCGCACAGCAATTTATCGATTATCTGATGGGAACGAGATAGAAAGAACATGAAGAAAGATTTGACACAAGGGAAGGTACAAAAGACACTGCTTGTATTTGCAGGTCCCATGATTGTTGGGAACCTGCTTCAGCAGTGTTATAATATTGCAGACACACTGATTGTGGGAAGATATCTGGGAGCAGGAGCGCTGGCGGCTGTAGGAACAGCTTATAGTCTCATGACCTTTTTAACTTCCATTTTAATTGGACTGTGTATGGGGTGTGGAAGTATCTTCTCTTATTATTATGGGAAAAAAGATGACAGGAAGATGCAAGAGAGTATGTTTACCTCTTTCTTATTCGTAGGTGTGATCGCCGTTGTTATGAACGTAATTGTATTTGCGGGGATTGATGTTATCTTGAAGATGCTTCAGATTCCGGCAGATATATATGGGATTATGAAAGAATATACATGGGCGGTATTCTGGGGGATCTTTTTCGTATTTCTCTATAATTTTTTTGCATTTCTTCTCCGGGCAGTGGGAAATTCCCTGACTCCGTTATTGTTCCTTGGCGCGGCATCTGTCTTAAATATTGTGCTGGATCTACTCTTCGTTGTGAGCTTTGATATGGGAGTTTCCGGCGCGGCGTGGGCAACTGTATCGGCTCAGATGCTGGCAGGTATCGGTATTGCAGTATATACGTGGGTGAAAGAACCAAGTCTTCGCTTCTTCCGCGTGAATAAGAGGGCATTTTCTAATGGAAAATGGCGGAGGATGAAAGCTTCGTTGCCGGAAGTGATGCGTTTTTCGTTGGCGGCCAGTATTCAGCAGTCGGTAATGAATTTTGGAATCTTAATGATCCAGGGATTAGTGAACAGTTTCGGAACTTCCGTTATGGCAGCATTCGCAGCGGCGGTCAAAATTGATTCGTTTGCCTATATGCCGGCGCAGGAATTCAGCAATTCCTTCTCCATTTTTACTTCACAGAATTCCGGGGCAGGAGATAAAAAAAGAGTCCGCGAAGGAGTACGCACCTCTGTAAAACTGTCTATCAGCTTCTGTCTGGTGGTATCGGTGTTGATTTTCCTCTTTGCAAAGTACTTGATGATGATCTTTGTGCATCCTGAAGAGACGGAGATTATCCGGATCGGTGTAGAGTATCTTCGGATTGAGGGAAGCTTCTACTGCGGTATCGGGCTTCTGTTCCTGTTCTATGCTTACTATCGTGGAATCGGAAAGCCGGAGATGTCCGTTGTGCTTACAGTGATCTCACTGGGAACCCGTGTGGCGCTTTCCTATGCACTGGCTCCGATCCTGGGCGTGTGGGTAATCTGGTGGTCCATTCCCATCGGATGGGCGCTGGCAGACCTTACGGGGGGAGTGTATATGAAGAAGTTGGTGAAGAAAAGCAAATAAAAAGTTATGGATTGACCAAATGGGATGTATTTAGTACAATCCCGAGTTTGACACTTGTGAAAGTAAAAAATGGCTACAAACCCAGTAAATATGG
>OAVH01000423.1_pt1 | contig 31519 bp, 30 predicted proteins | sample 1495281 | NCBI WGS metagenome assembly OAVH01 (sample SAMEA2580082, study PRJEB22360) | human gut metagenome | biome: human gut; feature: human-associated habitat; material: faeces | place: Denmark | collected 2008/2010
AATTCGGTACTTTTCATTCGTATATAAGTGTATATAGGAGGTAAATGGATGAAGGAGACTGAATTTTTTTATGAGCCGTGTGTGGATGAGAATCAGACGGTTCATAATATGAAAAGACAGCTGCTGTTCTTAAAGCAGTATACGGCTTCCCTGCGTCTGCACAGTGCGCTGTATGGAGAGGAAAGTGTCCAGCTACAGGTCGAGGATGAGCTCAGTGATTATCTGAACTATACACGCAGCATTGTACAGACTTCAAAAAACAGCAGCTATGTACATAAGGATCCGGTGCTGGAAGCGATGGAGCGTCAGCGAAGGGCCAGGGAAAGGGTGCAGAAGCAGGATCAGAAAGCCTATGTGCTGTTACAGGGAATCCTGCAATTAAAGGATTTGGAAAAGGAGCTTTTACTGGATTTGTATGTGCGCGGGCTGGAGCGAAGCCTGGTGCTGCGCCATCAGGGAGACATCGTGGAAAGCACATTAAACAGACGCCTGCGACGTGCCTGTTTGCATCTGGCGGTGCTTTTGCATCAGGAAGTATTGCTTACACACACTTAGTTACAAACTTGTAATACTTGCAATATGAGTTACAACACCCCTGGGTTTATGGTATAATATTTTAAGGTGGTTATGAAAACCATGTGAACAGGAAGCGGAGGAATGGATTTGGATAAGAAAATCGTAATCAATATGCTGTCCAGTGCCGACAAGGTGGAAGGACAGGGTGTGGGGAGTGCCTATCTGGAACAGGTGAATCTTGTGAAGGAGGGAGCGGATGATTTGTTTACCGTTGAAATCAACAGCAGTAAAAAAGCCGATATCATTCATTCTCATACCATTGATCCGCAGAATTATCTGAAAATGAAGAACAATAAAAATGCCAATGTATGCTATGTGCATTTTCTGCCGGATACACTGAACGGAAGTATTCAGCTTCCCAAGGCACTGTTTTCGGTATTTAAAAAATATGTAATCAGCTTTTATAAAACAGCGGATTATTTGATTGTTGTAAATCCGATTTTTATGAAGGAGCTGGAGAAATACGGAATAGCAAGAGAAAAAATGATCTATATTCCAAACTATGTATCCAAGGAACAGTTTTATGTAAAGCCGGATAGTGAACGTAAGGCCATACGGGAACGCTATGGAATCAAAGAGGATGAATTCGTTGTGATTGGCGTGGGACAGGTACAGACACGCAAGGGCGTGCTGGATTTTGTCGATGTTGCGAAAAAGCTGCCAGAGGTGCGCTTTGTCTGGTGCGGAGGCTTTTCGTTTGGAAAAATTACAGACGGCTATGAGGAATTGAAAAAGGTTGTGGAAAATCCGCCGGAAAATGTGCAGTTTCCGGGAATCATTCCACGCAGTGATATGAACGATGTATATAACATGGCGGATGTACTGTTTATGCCATCCTACAATGAGCTGTTTCCGATGGCGATTCTAGAGGCTGTGAATCTGCATAGACCGATGGTGCTTCGTTCCTTGGAGCTGTACGAGGATATTCTGTTTAAAAAATATCAGATGGCAGATGACAATGACAGCTTTGCCGGGCTGATTCGCAAGCTGCATGAGGATCGGGCCTATTATGAGCGCTGTGCAGAAGACAGTGCCTATATCAGTGAATATTATTCCAAGGAAAATGTGCTGAGCATCTGGAAGGAATTTTATACACGGGTGTACGAGGAGCTGCAGGAACGTAAGCAAAAAGAGGGACGTGCGTAGAATCCGCGCTTGAGCAGGAAGGCAGTTGAGGGTTCATGAAAAATTCATTGCGGAATTATATTTTAAATTTTGTAGTCATCATCGGACTGACCGCTGTTTCCCTGTGGTTTGCGCTGAAGGATAACTATCACGAAATCATGCATCTCATCAGCAGTATCTCCTGGTACTGGCTGGTTATCATTTTCCTGTGGGGGATGATGTATGTCATGGTGCTGGGGCAGATCATCACGATTTTTGCCCGGCGGTATCAAAAAAATTACACCTACCGGCAGGGATTGAGCAACGCACTTGTCGGAACGTTTTTCAGCGGTATTACACCAAGTGCCACCGGTGGTCAGTTTGGACAGGCGTATGTGTTTAAAAAGCAGGGAATCAAGTACAGTGACGGGGCAAGCATTTTGTGGGCGGATTTTATCGTATATCAGACAACCATGATGGTGTATGTTACGATTCTGTTCTTTTTGCGTTATACCCATTATATGTCCATTATCGGCACCTGGTTTCTGGCTATTCTGATTGGTTATATCGTAAATGTCTGCGTTATCAGTATTCTGTGGACAATGGCGTTGTTTCCGCGTGTTTATGTGAAATTAAGCGGGCATGCGGTGACCCTTTTGGCTAAGCTGCATATCGTGAAAAATAAGGAAAAAACACTTGCCGCCTGGACGATTCAGGTGGAGGGCTTTACCAAAGAAATCAATGAAATGAAGCATGAAAAGAAAATCATCGTTAAGACCGTGCTGTGGAATGTGGTTCGTATGACCGTGCAGTTTTCACTTCCATTCTTCATCGCTCGTGCCCTAGGGATACAGCTTGGGCCGGATAAGTTTGTGGACTGTCTGGCACTGGCAAGCTTTGTGCTGATGACCAATGCCTTTATTCCGATTCCTGGCGCAAGTGGCGGTACCGAGCTGGTATTTGTTCAGCTGTTCCGGTTTCTGGTCGGTGGCCTGAAGGCAAGCGGTATTATGATCTTGTGGAGATTCTCCACCTATCATATCGTCATTCTTGTGGGAGCATTCGTATTCCTGCATCTGAAACGGAAATATGATGATGAAAAATACAGAAGGAAGAAACCGAAGAATATCAGGGAGGTGGATTCATGAGAATTGGGCTGTTTACCGATACGTATACACCGGATATCAACGGTGTTGTCTCCAGTATTGTAACACTGCAAAGGGAGCTGGAGAAAAACGGACATGACGTTTATGTCATTACCAATCATAAGGCGATGACAATGAAAAAGGAAGGCAACGTTTTACGTCTGCCTGGGCTGGAGCTGAAATGGCTGTACGGCTATAAGCTGTCAACTCCGTATCATTTCAGTGCCAGGGATGAAATCAAAAACATGCATCTGGATGTGATTCACGTACACACCGAATTCGGAGTAGGGATGTTTGGCCGCATTGTAGCGAAATATCTGAATATACCGGTGGTGACCACGTATCATACGATGTATGAGGACTATACCCATTATGTCAACCGCTTTGAAATCGACGAGGTGGACAAGGTGACGAAAAAGGTGGTTTCCACGTTTTCCCGCTCTATTTCCGACAGTGCGCAGGCGGTGATTTCTCCCAGTGAAAAGACAAAGGAAACACTGTTAAAATACGGTGTGAAAACACCGATCTATGTCATTCCGACCGGCTTGAATTTTGATAAATTCCATCCGGATAATATTGATCCACAGCAGGTACAGGCAATCCGCGAGCAGTATGGTATCCATGAGGATGAACGGCTGATCGTGTTTGTCGGGCGCATCGCACAGGAAAAAAGCATCGAGATTCCCATTGAGGGCTTTCGTTATGTAAAAGATCCGAAAATCAAGCTGATGATCGTTGGCGGCGGTCCGCAGCTGGAGGAGCTGCAGGAGATGGTGAAACGCTATCACCTGGAGCAGCAGGTCATTTTCACTGACAAGAAGCTGCCGGAGGAGGTTCCTGCCTATTATGCATGTGCAGACTGCTTTGTATCCGCATCCCTGACAGAAACGCAGGGGATGACCTATATCGAGGCGCTTGCCTGCGGTCTGCCGGTGTTTGCCCGTTATGATGATGTATTAAAGGATCTCGTGATTGAAGAGGACAGCGGCTTTCTGTTTGAAACAGGGCAGGAGTTTGCGGATAAGCTGACGGATTTTATGCACCGAAGTGATGAGGAACGCAAGGCCTTTTCCAAGCGGGCATTGGAGAAAATTGTGAAATATGATTCCAAGGTATTCTATTCCAAGGTACTCAGTGTGTATTATCAGGCAATCAATGATTTTGAGGACGCCTATGAGGTTATCAAAATCAAAACGCTGGATGATTATGTGCGTATCTATGTGCAGAATGATAAAGAGGATCAGCCGCAAAAGCTGCTTATTGATCTGGACGATTATTTTACGTATAAAATACGGCTGCATACGATGCTGGATCGCTATACAGTTGCCCATTTTCAGAAGAAGGAAATCGTACTCGAGGCTTATCGCGGAGCGATTCGCAAGCTGCGGATGCGTGATTATACCCGCAAGGAAATGGGGACATGGCTGCATCGTCAGCCGGGCTTATCCGTGGAGGATGTGGAAAGCATTCTTTCCGAGCTGGAGGAAAAGGGCTATATCAACGATGCTTTGTATATGCAGCAGAAAATTGAAAAAATGCAGTTTTCCCTAAGTGGAAAGGGCAATATTCGGCGGACCCTGATCAATAAGGGACTGCCTGCGGAGGATGTCGATCAGGCATTGTCCATGCTGGATGATGAGGAGGAGCGTCTGCGCGCCCTGAAAATGGCGGAAAAGCTGATGGCGACGATCAAGGATAAATCTAGGAAAATGAAAAAGCAGACGATTGTACAGAAGCTGATATCCCTGGGCTTTGACAGTGATATAGCAAGAAGTACATCAGAGCGCTTGAATTTTGAAGAAGAGGATGACAGCGAGGCGCTGAATAAGACGATTGCGAAGGCAATTCGCAGCAACAGCCGCAAGCTGAGCGGACAGCCGCTGAAAAATAAGGTTCTGGTCTATTGTATGCAGAAGGGCTTTCTGCATGAGGATATCATGAACCGTCTAAACGAAATGGAGTGGCGTGATGAGCAGTAAAATAAAAGAACTATACGACGGATACAAGGGGGAGCTGAAGGCGATGATCATCAGCGTGAACCGTGGCGTAACAGCCAAGGGTGCACCGTATCTTTCCTTTGTATTTCAGGATAAAAGCGGCAGTATCGATGCGAAATATTGGAATGTGAGCGAGGAGCTGCTGCACAGATTTGAGCCGGGGATGCTGGTGGTGATGAGCGGAGATGTGCTGTGCCACCAAAAGCAGCTGCAGTTTCGCGTACAGCAAATGAAGGAGCTGGATGAGACTGCCGATGTGGCTGATTATGTCAAGGAAGGCCCTGTTTCCCAGCAGGAGCTGCGTGAAAATATCCAGCTGTATATCGATGATATTACCAACACGGTAATGAAGCAGCTGGTATGCGGTATCCTGCAGGATCATGAGAAGGATTTCTTTGAATATCCGGCCGCAACCCGAAATCACCATGATTTCTTTTCCGGACTTGCGACGCATGTGCTGGGAATGCTGCAGCTGGCAGAGCAGCTGTGTCATTTATATCCGCTGCTGGATAAGGATTTGCTGTACAGCGGTGTGATTCTGCATGACGTTGGGAAAACCGTGGAGCTGAGCGGTGCCATTGTCAGTGAATACACGACACAGGGGAAGCTGCTGGGACATATTTCCATCATGCAGGCTGAGGTTCTGGCAAAAGCGAAGGAGCTGGGTGTTGAGGACAGCGAGGAGACGATGCTGCTTCGCCATATGATCCTGTCGCATCACGGGGTATACGAATACGGGTCTCCCGTATTGCCGATGGTGCCGGAAGCAGAGATGCTGCATATGATTGACAATATTGATGCACGCATGAATACCCTGTCCAAGGCTTTGGAGCCGGTGCGGGATGGAGGGTTCACACAGCGGGTATTTGCATTGGAAAATCGTTCCTTTTACAAAAGCAGATACAAAAATTCAGACGGTAAATAGACGCAAAAGCGCTTATTTACCGCTTTTTTTCGGCAGTTTCCAGTTTATGGATAAATTTTTCATGTTTCCTGTGAAATTGTTAATCTTTTTATTTTTTAAAACTTTCGATATACTAACCATGCAAGCTGATAACGCTTTCACCTGGTTGTCAGCAATACAAATAGAAAAGAAAGGAGGAGGCATATGAGAGAAAAACGAATACTGGAAGAATTGATGAACAGCAAGCAGTACTGCAGTCTGGAATACTTCTCCAAGCAGCTGCAGGTGTCAACAAGAACCATCAGCAACGATATCAAATATCTCATGCAGGACGGTGAGCGGTATGGCTTTCGTATCCATCTCAAACGGCGTTCAGGCTACTATCTGGAAATCATCGATCATGAGGCGTTCAAGCAGTACATGCATACGGATCAGGACAGCGTGGCACTTAGCAGCAAGGAGCGCGTTGATACCATCATCGCCCTGCTTCTGCTGCAAAAGGATTTCATTACGCAGGAAACGATGGCGGACATGCTGCAGGTCAGCAAATCCATCATTAAGGTGGATATGGCAAAGGTGGAACGGGCGTTGTTTGAACATAGCATTTCCCTTATTAAAAAGGCGCATTATGGAATCACATTAGAGTGTGAGGGGATGCTGCGCAAGCTGTATCTGCTGGAGCTGCAGGAAAAGGATAATCCCTATGTGAAAAAAATCATGGAGCAGCAGCTTTCCCAGCAGCATATACAGCATCTGGAGAAGCAGCTGATTACCCTGTTAAAGCAGCACCGTCTCAATACGAATTATGTTGAGTTAAAGAAAATTGACCTGTTTATAAAGGTAACGGTGCTGCTGGCAGAAAAGGGAATCACCTCAACAAAGGGTACCATTCCAGACAGCTCTGTTCACAGACATATGGCGAATGCGCTCGCAGAGGGAATGCAGTCGATCTGTCAGGTACAGCTGAGTGAATATGACAAGTATGATATCGCCAATTATCTCAAGCAGAAAACAAAGCCGAGCGATGTATTTTTGTATGATGAGGGACTGATTGTTGATATCGAGACATTCCTGCAGGAGGCGGATGAACAGTATCATACACAGTTCAATACCGATGCGGAATTTAAAAAGAGTCTGCTTGCGCATGTCTCTCTCTTGCTTGACCGTCTGCATCAGAGTATATCCTTCTCTAACCCGCTCGTCCATGAAATCAGCGTAAAATATCCGGTAATCTTTAATATCTGTATCCGTTTTGCCGGTATGCTGGAGGAGAAATACCATGTAAAGACCACGCAGGATGAAATCGGATTTATCGCCACACATTTTGCGGCGCATATGGAAAAGGAGCTGCATCACAAGCTGAACCTGTATCACCGTATTGCCATCATATGCTCCAGCGGGGGAGGCAGTGCCTTCCTGATCAAGCTGAAGCTGGAGACGATTTTCTCCTCCAGCGATATTCAGACCTTCTCACTTCTGGAAATGGAGGAGGTAAGAGCATATGAACCGGATATTATCTTCACCATTAAGTCGCTGGATGAGGCATTTGATGTTCCCATTGTGCTCATTAAGGAGCTGCTGGATGATGCGGATATTCAAAAAATCAAAAATCTGCTGGAAACCGATGCCTCCCTTACGCTGCAGGAGCGAACATTTACCTCTTTGTTTCGCAAAAATGCCTTCCATATCTTTCATACAGGAGACTATGAGAGTATGGTTCAAATTATGGCTAACAGGCTGGAGCAGGAGGGCTATTGCGAGGATGGCTATGCGGCCTCGGTGAAACAGCGTGAGGAGGTCTTGTCCACCGTCTATAACAATGGAATCGCTATTCCGCATCCGCTGGAAATGTGCGGACGGGGGAATATCCTTTCTGTCGGTATTGTAAAGCAGGAGGTAGCTGTACAGGATAAGCCGGTACAGGTCATTTTCCTGGTCGATCTGGAAAAGGGAGATTTAAAGCTGCATCAGAATATAACCAGGGTGCTGTTTGAGGTCATGAGTGATTCTGCACTGATTGCACAGCTGCGGCGTGCGGAGTCCTATGAGGATTTCATGAAATGCATCGCACACCTGAGATTTTAAAGGAGGGGTTTTATGAATATACAGTTTTTAGAAAGGCTGTCCAATGCGGATGGCATCGCATCCAATGAGCAGGAGGTACGGGATGTTCTGGTTACGGAGCTGAAGGAGTATGCGGATGAAATTTCCACAGACAATCTAGGAAGCATCATCTTCAAAAAGGGAAACCGCGGCCCGAAGATCATGCTCTGCGCTCATATCGATGAGGTCGGCTTTATCGTTCGCAGCGTATCCGAACAGGGACAGGTCATGCTGATGAGCGTGGGCGGTGTAAAGCCGCTGGCCCAGTTCATGCAGAGGGTACGCATTACGACAGAGGACGGCAAAAAAATCCACGGCATTATTCAGGCAGCCTATGAGAACAATGCAGCCACTAAGGTTTATGTGGATCTTGGCGCAGAAACAGCACAGGAGGTCTACGACCTGGGGATTCAGGTTGGTGACATGGTGACCTATACGACAGAATTTGAACATTTCTCTATACAGGATGTAGTGGCAGGAAAGGCGTTTGATGACCGTTTGGGCTGCTTCATCATGGGTGAGGTATTAAAACGCCTGCAGAGCATGGATCACCCCAATACCGTTTACATGGTGGGAACCTCCAGTGAGGAGGTGGGAATACGCGGTGCGAAAACCGCAGTATACAAGGTGAATCCCGATGTGGTATTCCCGATTGATGTAGCCTGCTTCAATGATGAATTTGTACGCAATCATACCAATCAGCGCCAAATTGGTAAGGGGATGATGCTGACAAATTTCGATCGCACACTTGCTCCCAATCGTGCCCTGATACGCCGTATCAAGGACACGGCACATACATTGCATAAGCCATTGCAGCTGGATATGTTCAATGGAGGAGGAACCGATGGCGGAGAGGCTCACAAGAGCCGGGATGGGAAACCAACCGCTGTCAGCTGCCTGCCTGTCCGCTATGGACACTGCGCCTATTCGATTGCGCATCTTCGCGATATTGCGGATGCCATCGACATCTTTACAGAGCTGATCGTTAATTTTGACGAGGAAGCCTATCGTACATCTACAAATTTTTTGAAAGGAGTCTAGCATGACAGAATTAGAACAACAGATCATCGGCATTATTTCCGCAGCCGGTGACAGTAAGGGGAAGGCCTTTGAAGCCCTTCGCAAGGTAAAGGAAAGCGACTATGCGCAAGCCCGCGCCCTGCTTGAGGAAAGCAGAAAAATCGATTTGGAGGCACACAAAATCCAGACGAAGCTGATCCAGTCGGAAATGGATCCGGAAGCCGACAAGCCGGAGCTGTCACTGCTTATGGTCCATGCACAGGATCACTATATGACCAGCCAGCTGGCAAGAGATGTGATTGAAGCACTGGTTGATGTTTTTGAAGCAAAAGAGGGAGGAAACTAACATGAGAATTTTATTATGCTGCGCAGGTGGTTTTTCCACCAATATGCTGATGCAGAACATGAAAAAGGTCGTAAAGGAAAGCGCAAAGCTGAACGAAGAGGATTTTAAGTTTACAGCGATTCCTGCAGACTCTCTGGAGGAGGAAATCGATAACTGGGATGTGGTTCTGGTCGGGCCGCAGGTATCTCATAAAATTGATTTTATCGAGGCTGTATGCAAACCGAAAAACGTACCGTTTGCCGTAATCGACAAGGATGTATACGGACAGATGGACGGAGCCACGGTATTAAAGCTGGCACTGGTGACACACAAAAAGCATCAGATGGGAAAATAATTCACGATTGTATAGTATATAAGAAAAGAAAGGAACCTAGTATGTTTAATAAATTTGAGGCCTTTATGAACAAATGGCTGATGCCGATTGCTCAAAAAGTAGATAAACAGCGCCATCTGAGTGCCATTAAGGCATCCATGGTCGCAATGACACCATTCACGATTCTGGGGAGCTTCTTCGCCATTATCCCTGCTTTACCAAATATGATTGGAGAGAATAACGCATTCAGTCAGTTCATTCTGAACAATGCGGAGCTGCTTGACCTGCCGGTTACCTTATCCATCGGTATGATGAGTGTATATGTAACCATGTGTATCGCATACAACCTGGGAAATCATTACAAGCTGTATATTCCCGGCTGTATCACTCTGTCCACCTTTGCTTTCCTGTTTGTAGCTGCTGAAAACGTTGAGGGCGGTATCAGCATTACGAACTTCGGAGCCAAGGGTCTGTTCTGTGCCATGCTGGTTGGTATGGCTGCCACGGAGCTGTATCGTTTCTGTAAGGAAAGAAATTTGACTGTCCGCATGCCGGAGGGGGTACCGGACTTCGTATCCAAATCCTTTGAGCTGATTCCTACGACGATTATCGTTGCCGGAACCTTCATCGCTGTACGTTTCTTCTCTCAGCAGATTTTCGGAGCACTGCCTCCACAGATTCTGACACAATTTTTAGCACCGCTGGTTGGTTCTATGGATAATCCATGGGCAGTATTGTTCCTGCATTTCATGATCTGTCTGATTTTCTTCTTTGGTATTCATTCCTCTGTATTCGGCCCGATCACACGTCCGATCATGGCTACCTTTATTGCAGAAAATATCAGAGCTATGCAGCAGGGCAATCCGCTGCCGCACTTCTATACAGCGGGTACCTCCAGTGCCTTCTTCGGATTCACCGGTGCCGGTATTACCATCGGCTGTGTTGTGGCGTGTATGCTATCCAAATCCAAGCGTTACCGCAAAATCGGGCAGGTTGCCTTGTTCCCGTCCCTGTTTGGTATCAATGAGCCGATTCTCTTTGGTGCACCAATTATTCTGAATCCGATCATGTTTATCCCATTCGTATTCGGTGGTGCCATCATCGGTACGATGCCAATGTTTTTGATGCACTATGGTCTGCTGGATAAGCCGTTCTTCGATCCTCCTTATGTTGGAGTATTCCTGGAGGGCTTCCTGACCAACGGAGACTGGAGAGTCATTCTGGCATGTGGTGCACAGCTGATCCTTGCTATTCTGCTCTATCTGCCGTTCTTCAAAATTATGGAGCGTCAGGAGCTGCGCGAGGAGGAAGCAAGAGCCAAGAAAGCTGAGGAAGCAAAAAACATCTTCTCTGAGGATGAGGAGGCTTTACTGAACGATTTGGATCTTGATTTCTAAAAAACAAGCACAGCGGCATCCTTACGGGTGCCGCTTTCCATAAAGGAGGAAGCAGTATGCAAAGAATACAGAAAATCCGCTCAATTCTGGATGAAAAACAAATCGACGCCATTTTAATCAAAAGCCGTTCCAATAAACGCTACCTGGGAGCACTTACAGGCAGCGGTGTCAAGGTGCTCGTCACAAGGGATGCGCTGTATCAGATTATGGATGGCCGCTATAGTAATGAGGCAAGGGAAACAACCAGCGGCTTTACCCTTATTGTACACGACCAGGGAACAAGCTATTTAACAGAGGTACAGCGTATTGTTGGAAACGGTGCACGTCTTGGCATCGAGGCCAATCAGGTGCTGGTAAAGGAATATCTTTCCATGCAATCATTTGGCTTTGAAACCGTACTGCTGGAACAGGAGCTGGAGGCAGCGCGCCGTTGTAAGGATGCCCAGGAAATCGCACTAGTACGCAAGGCCTGTGCAATCACGGATGCTATTTTTCAGGAAACGATCACTACGATTCGTATTGGCATGAAGGAAACGGAGGTCAGTGCGCTGCTGCAATATCTGGCAATCAAAAACGGTGCCAGTGGAATGGCATTTGATACGATCGTTGCCAGTGGGGTACGCGGAAGTATGCCGCATGGCCGTCCGAGTGAGAAAACCTTTGCGGCTCATGAATGTATCACGATTGATTTTGGTATCACCTATCAGGGCTATCAGTCCGATATGACCAGAACGATTTGTATCGGGGAACCCAAGCCGGAAATGAAGAAGATATATGATATTGTTCTGGAAGCACAGTGCGCCGGAGTCGCCTTTATCCGCAGCGGTGTAAAGGGGAAGGATGTGGATGCCCATGTACGCAGCATAATTGCCGGCTATGGCTATGGGGAATATTTCACGCACGGACTCGGTCATGGCATGGGAATGGGGGATGGTGAGCTGCCGGTATTGAACCAGCGCAGTGAAACAGTTCTTGAGGAAGGAATGATTATGTCCTGTGAGCCTGGTATTTATGTGCCAGGTGTCGGCGGTGTGCGCATTGAGGACGATGTTCTGATTGAAAACGGCGTCGGTGTACCCCTGAATACTACAACTAAAGAGCTTATCATACTGGAGGAAAAATAATATGAAGTACGATTTTGATCACGTAATCAACCGCAAGCTCGGCAAATGCCGCAAGTGGGATAATACGATTCTGAAAGAGAAATTCGGTTTGAATGAGAAAGCGATTCCCATGGATTTGGCAGATTTGGATTTTGAATGTGCTCCGGCAATCAAACAGGCGATGATCGAGCGTGCGGCTTTGGGGGATTATGGCTATACGTATACGTATGATGCTTATTATGATGCCCTGATCAGCTGGAATAAGCGCCGTTTTCATGTGGATATTGAAAAGGAATGGATCAAGCTGACCTTTGGAACCTGCGGTACCCTGCATTATATCGTGCAGTGCTTCTGTAAGGAAGGGGATGCCGTTATGATCAACACCCCGGCCTATGATCCGTTCGCAGAAGCGGTAGAGCGCGGCGGCTGTCGTCTGGTCTGTAATTCCCTGAAGCTGGAGAATATGCGGTATTATCTGGATTTTGAAACCATGGAGCGCCAGATGGTTGAGGAGGATGTCAAGCTGTTTATCTTCTGTTCTCCGCAAAATCCAAGCGGCCGGGTATGGACAAAAAAGGAGCTTCATCAGCTCAGCGAGCTATGCTTAAAGCATAAGGTTCTGCTTGTATGTGATGAAATCCACCGGGATGTGATCTTCGAGCGTGAAGGCTTTACTACGCTGTGGAATGCCCATGATAAAATTGCGGATGCATCCATTATGTGTGTATCTCCGAATAAGGGCTTTAATTTGGGTGGCTTGAAATCCTCCTATATCATTGTTAAGAATAAGGAAATCCGGGAGCGGCTGCTGGCATACCTGCAAAAGGTCTATGTGACCAGTCCTCATGTGTTCGCCGTTCCTGCCATCGTTGCGGCTTATAACGATTCGGAAGAATGGCTGGATCAGCTGGCTACTTATATTGGTGAAAATTTCACCATTGTGTATGACTGGTTTGAAACACATATGCCTAAGGCGAAGGTGATGAAAAGTGATTCCAGCTTCCTGGCATGGATTGATATGCGCGATATATTCAAGAATGAAGAGGAAATGCAGAGCTTCTTTATCAAAGCCAATGTTTCTATGGTTGTCGGCAGCTATTTTGTGAAGGACGGCTATGGTTGGGTACGTCTGAACATCGGTACGCAGAAATCCATTTTGCAGGAAGCACTGCGCCGTATCGGAGATACCTGGACACAGTGGGATTCACATAAATAACAGACGATGAAAGAGAAAAGAAGATCAACGATATAAGAAAATAATATAAAAAACGTGTTGAGCTTATCACTTTCAGATTGTATTGGAATACAACTGTAAGAGAATACAGCTTCCACAACGCATCCTATGCAAGTGCAGGTAAGAATACATTAAAAAAGAAGGAAAGCTCCTAGTATTTATAGGAATATTCCTTCTTCTTTTGGTATTTCTTATCCATGGAATGAAAAGAGGAAGAACCTCAGCAAGGTTTCCTGCTTTTTATCCTGAATGATGCTGTCATAATCAAAGCCGCGTAAGGAATGCAAGCTACTCCTTCTATACCAGCACTTTTATTATATGCTCCTTTTGCGGTTCCCAATATTCGCTGGCTTACAGAGCATATAAAGCTTGCCTGCTGCCTTAATCTGTCGTACAGACAAGACCCTGACTTTCATAGACCGCAACTGCTTTATCCAAAACGAAATCGGATGTATTTGCGGCAGTTAGAAAATCCATATCCTTCAGCTCCTGTGCATTGACATTGCGCAGATCGAAATGCAGCTTCTGCATGAATTTTTTTCCAGACACGGAAGCCTCATACTGCAGTCCTTTGATTTTGGAATATTCCTTTTGGCGCTCCTTGATACACGCTGCCATTTGCTTATCGCTGTAGCCATATGCGGCATAATCACTCTGTAGGAGTATGCTCTGTTCCTGGATTTGGTTATTTTCTGCCTTCAATGTTGTTGTGATGCTGGTATCCTGTAAGGTACCTTTGCAGGTAATCTGCTCGATTACCTGCTTTTCTTTCTGTGTACAGCCGCTGACAATCATTAACAGAAGCACACCGAGAATTCGTTTCTTCATCCTATCACTCCTATAGTTTAGTATGGGTTTCGTATCATTCCTCATGCAGCCGGAAAGCTAAATAGCGGTATGAAAGACAACCATCTGCTTCCCATTCCGTTTTCCCTGATATAACAGCTGATCTGCCTGATTGATCCAATGATCCAGAGAAAGCCCGGGCCTTCCCTGACAGATTCCAAAGGTCATCGTTACACATATGCTGTGGTGCTCATACATGAATGTATAGCTTTTCAGCCATTGGCAAAATTCTGTTAGCTGCTGTATGGCTTCCTCATCACTGGCATTGTGAAAATGAAAAACAAATTCCTCGCCACCCCAGCGGCAGATAAAGATATTCGGATCCAGCTTACTGCGCATAAGCTCAGCGAGCTCACGTAAAATGTGATCTCCGCAAATATGTCCATAGGTGTCGTTGATCAGCTTAAAATCATCAATGTCTCCCATGGCGAGAAAGCTATGTGTGCTGTCGCATTGCGATATCCGTTTTTTCATGCAGCTGCGGTTATACAGCCCGGTCAGCTGATCATAATCAGCAATTTGCAGTAAATCCTCATTTTGCTTGATTAAGGCTTCCTTTCCGATAATGGCGCTTGCCCGTGATACATAGGCCACGTACAGAATGATCACAAAGGCTCCTATACTGTTACAGATAAACAAAATGTTTAATAAAACAGCCCCATCTGCCGGCAATATGGGATCCTGTACATTGAGATGCAGAAGGAAAAAAGCCAGAATATGCAGTAGGGAGAATACGTAGGGAATGTAGGTTTTGCGGTAGGGACAAAAATATACAAGCGAAGCCATTCCTACAAGGAACAGGAAAAAAGCAGAATTCCATCCGAACAGTATCGTATGCGTGCTTACAAAGCAGATCGTTTCAAGGTGGATCAGCGATACCGCAGCTGCATATTTTTTCCTTTTTGTTACGAGCAGCAGCATGCCGATATAAAACAGCACGCTGCATATATTATAAAAGCAGGGAATTGCGAATTGCAGCATTCCCATCATCACCGCGTATACAGTATGCAGGACGATACCAAGACCTGTCAGATTGCGGTATACGAAGTGGATATAGTTAGTTTCATTATTTTGCGGCTTTATCAGCATAGCCAGACCCTCCTGCCTGTGTAAATAAACCTTTTTTGCTTATCCATCCAACTGTCCATCCAGCAGCTTCTCAAATTCATGGACAGGAACCGGCTTGGAATATACATAGCCCTGAATCAGATCACAGGTGGTATGCTTCAAAAATTCAACCTGCGGCACTGTTTCAATTCCTTCTGCCACTGTCGTCATATCCAGCTCCTTCGCCATGCGCAGCACACTGCGTATGATGATGTTTTCCTTTTCATTTGCCATGGATAAGGATGAGAAGAAGGCCTTGTCCAGCTTAATGGCATCTACGTCCAGATCCTTCAGAGAATTCAGGGTAGAGTAGCCGCATCCGAAGTCATCCATGGAACAGCGAAAGCCTGCGTCGTGGATTTTCTTAATGATTCTGGTAAACGTGTCAGGATCTTCGAAGACCATCGTTTCTGTAAGCTCGATTTCCAAATATTCAAAGGGAACCGCATATTGCTCACGAAGACGGATATACGGTGTTAAAAAATCCATGCTCTGAAAATGCACACGGGACATATTAACAGAAATCGGAAGCGGTGTTTTTCCTTCCTTCAGCCATTTGCTTAAAAGAGAGCAGGCCTTTTCAAACACATAAAGATCCAGCTGCAGTATGAATCCGTTTGTTTCAAACAGCGGAATAAAATCATTTGGCGGAATGAGTCCGTAATGAGGGTCGTTCCAGCGGATCAGTGCTTCCGCACCTGCAATTTTCTTTGTCTGTACACTGACCTTCGGCTGTAAATAGACCTCAAATTCCTCATGCTTCAAGGCCTCCCGCATCCGGTTTTCCATATTTTTTTCAATGAACATGCGATCGCGTATTTCATCTGAGTAATAGCTGCATACGCAAAGATCTGTATTTTTACTATGCTTGGCCTTAATAGCGGCATGTGCACGATCCTCCATATAGATAATCGGCAGGCAGGGCTCATGCACCGTATAAATTCCGGCAGAAAAGGTCAGATAATATTTATGTGAGGCTTCTGTATTAAAGGAATTGATATCCGCCACCATATGCTTCAGGCGCTGCTCGGTTTCCTCTTTCGTGTTGCATTTCATAAGGATGACGAAATTATCAGCGAACATACGGGCCGCATATTCATCCCTGTTTAAATGCTTTGTAATCTTATCATGAACATATTCCAGTGTGCGATCCCCCAAATCAACACCACCGATATCGTTCACAAGCTTGAATTTCTGCATATTCATCCAGATCATTTGATAGGTATCGCTTTCTGCCTGGCGGATGGATTCCTGAGCAACCATATCAAATTTTCTGCGGTTGAAGCCCTTTGTCACCTCGTCGGAATATGCAAGCTTATGCAGGGAATGGTTATATTCCTCCAGCTGTTCCTTCTGCCGCGTCAGCTCGGTGATATCGGTATATATGAGCAGATAGACAGGATCGCCATTGATCCAGTCTACACATTGTGCATTCACATTGAAAAAACGCTTGCCTCCGGTATTGGAAACAGGGGAGATCATACAGCGGACAGACTCTCCTCTGCGTATGGCGGCATATTGTTTTTTTACCTCAAGCAGCCCGTTGTCTGCGTTCAAATCTTCAATGGAAAAGGAAAGCCTGGTTTTAAAATACTGATGGAAGCTGTCATTTCCTTCCATAAAAATAAGACTGTCAGCGGTTGCCCGATACTTGGCAATCAGTCCCGGGAAGTTATTCTGTGTGGCGTTCTTTTCGATTTTAGCCTGCATGAGGTCAGTGATATCCATCATAACGGAATAGGAAATCTGATAACCGTTTATGTATTCGTCAATAAAGGTGCCTATGAGCTTGATCCACAGCCTTCTTCCGCTTTTATGGCGCATGCGGCAGATACATTCATAGCGGTTTTTCCCCTCCTGCAGGGTTTTTACAACGATTTCATTCAGTGCCTCCCAATCCCCGGGATCATCCTTATAATACAGATCGGGCCGGTTTTGAAATTTCTGTTCGTATTCTGCTTTTTCATACCCGAACATATCATAATATCTGTTGTTTGCGGCAACGAGTGTGAAATGCTCATCCAGCAGATGCTTACTGACACTGGCATTGAGAGATTCCATCAGGTACTGGTATTCAAGATCCTTTGATAACTCCGCGATGTTTGACTGCATAGGTAGCCTCCTGATATTCTTTGTTTCATATCTGTAATTATATCACTATCTATGTAAAATTTATATGCAAAAAGGAGGAGTTATACAACAAAATAAAGGTAAAATGTCGATTTTTATAGGACTTATCAGATTTCAGTGAGTATTTTACTGTGTAGAAGTTTTCTGCCCGCAAAGCTATACAGGCAGAAAAAAAGCCCGCTTCTTACTTGCGTAAAAGGGAGCTTTTCTGCTTGCATCGTTCTTGTGTATAGTGTTAATGATTACTTTTTACAGGTCAATCCGCTTTTTTCGATGTTTTCCTTTGTCTTTTCCAGATCCATTACCATTTTCTTACCGCTCAGTGTCTGGTTGGTAAAGGTACCGTAATCCTTTGGATTGATTTCTGTAATATCGAATACGATATTTTCGGTGATTGAGAATTTATCCTTATCCTCTTTTAAACTGTAGCTCATTCCCTCTACGCCCTTAGCCTTGCTTTCCAGAGAAGCAGCGCGCAGGGTTGGCAGCATTGCCTCATAGGTTTTCTTATCCGGTGCAACGATTACTGTTTTCTGATCCTGCTTCGTGATATTGTCACCCTGGTAATCAAATTTAATCGTCTGTGTAATCGTGGAACCATTGGACTTCTGTTCAGCTGTACAGGTCATTGTTTTGGTTTCTTCTTTTCCGCTGGAGCAGCCTGCCAGAATGACAGCTGCAAATGCGGCACATAATACTTTCTTCATCATTGGTGTCCTTTCTACTTCTAATTAGGAAAAACTCAGAGCAGAACTCTGAGTTTCAGGATTATTTACAGGTAGCTCCGCTTTCTTTTGCTTCTTCCAGCGTTTTCTTCAGGCTAGCCTCTCCTCCGAAGCCAAGCTTCTTCAGTGTGGAAGCATCTCCCTCTTTCATGTCAACGTCAACCGTTGCGATGATGTTTTTGTCCTTGAATTCCGCACTGACATTAACACCCTTTCCTTCTTCGATTCCCAGCTGATTGAATACAGCAGTTTCTAACTGCTTTTTCTGATCATCTGTCAGCTTTGTATCGTCTCCAAGACCTGCGGATGAAAGATCCATTGTAACCTTTACAGAGGTTTTGGTAATGGAATCATCCTCAGCAGTAAAGGTTGCGTCCATCTTGAATCCGCTCTGTTCCATAGAACATGTTTTTGTTTCTGTTTTTGCTCCGCCGGAGCAGCCTGCCAGTACAAGTACGGCAAATGCAGCACATAGTAATTTTTTCATATTGTCCTCCCTTTTTATGAATTGATTGCACAGGATGTTTGCCTCCTGTATGTAGAAATTATATCATGAAATAAAGGAGAAAAAATAACAAATATTGAAATTTGGAAAAAATATGTGAAATTTGTCAGATATCCGTATGTGAAAACGTTAATTTCTGATTTCAGTTCATATGAAGGCGTTTTTTCAGGTGATAATGCTTTGTCTGCCGAATGAGCTGTTCCATCTGCTGCTGGGCTGGTTCCCAAAGCAGACGGTCTTCATTGCTGATTACCGGCAGTACGTGCTTTAAAAAATATTCCTCCTGTTTAAATACATCCTCCTGTGTCACCTTATACCGGTAGTATTCATGATAGGTGAGAACGTGCTGGGGGAAGCGCTTTGGATAACGCGGCTTTCTTAATATTTCAGGTGGATATGGCCGGTTCAGCTTTTCGCACAGGATGCAGGCCATCAGTGCCGCAGGCAGGTAATGGTAATCATCCCTCGTGGCGAGCTCACAGAAATAATCACAAGCTTTTTCATATTGTCCTATTTCATAATACAGCATACCGCACTGATAAAGACTTTGCAGATACTTGTTGGGATGCAGCTGCTCACGATGCTGGCGGACAACGGCAAACAGCTTTTCCACATATTCATTATCGTATGCTTCCTTCTGTACATCCACATACAGCAGAACTATGGCGTCATAGACATCCAGCAGACGGTTGTAGTTGCCTTGCTTCAGAAATTGCTGCTCCAGATACAGGGAATCCCTAAAGCAGTCCAAGAACCGCTTTTCATAATAAGCCTGATAGCTCCGGTTAAGGATATTCAGCAAGGAGGTACTGTCACCCATCTGCAGACGGTGAAATACACTGCTGCATTTTTTAGTGTCACGATACCGGTGTACGGTATAGGTATACAGCATATCCTTGATGATTTCCTGTATGGAGGGATCAAAGACGGCATACAGCTCCATATATTTTTGATACTGCTCCTCGCTCATGTCACTGCAATTCTCATAATAGGAGATCATGAGCTGCAGCAGCTCCCGGTATTCCCTCGCAAATATATCTGTTTTCTCTGACAGAAGCTGTAAAAGTGCTTCACACTGCTTTGCCAGTGCCTGCAGCTCATAGCGCGTTACCAGCTCCAGCAGCTGTTGGAAGGTACGCCTGCACGGCTGCCACCAGGAGGCGGGAAGGGTGAGCTCCGCATGAATCTGTACCAGCAGATAATGATAGATGGAATTGCTTTTGATAATTTTGCAATTTTCTATTTTACTATAGGTATCGGCAGAACAGATGGTCGCTCCATTATAGGTGATGAAGTCGCGCTGATTCAGATTTGCCTTCTTGCGATAATATTTTAATAAAAGAGACAGCTTTCTCTTTGTTTCATCATCGATTTCAACTCGTCCGTACATACGTTACCTCCCTGTGATATTCTGAACATAATTATAGCAGAGAACGCGAAGAATTTATATGATTCCTGCATGACTATAACAAAATTTTACATAATTTGCGGCTTTCATGAATGTTATCTTCATGGTATAGTAATAATTGAGGTGTTTTATATGAAAATTGGGTTTATATCACTGGGCTGCAGTAAGAATCTGGTAGACAGTGAAAAAATGATGGGTATGATCAAAAGCGGCGGGCATGAGCTCGTTCAAAATGCGGCTGAGGCTGAAGCTATTATTATCAATACGTGCGGTTTTATCAATTCCGCAAAGGAGGAAGCCATCCAGACGATTTTTCAGATGGCGGAGTATAAAAAACACAGGTGCAGAAGGCTGATCGTTGTCGGCTGTCTTGCACAGCGTTATAAGGAGCAGCTGGAACAGGATATACCGGAAATCGATGCGGTTATCAGTATTCGGGAATATCCGCAGCTTCATGAGATTTTACAGCAGCTGCTGGATGGTCATGATTTGGTCAGCTATGATAAATGCGAACGCAAGGTGTCCAGCAAGCCGTGGACGGCTTATTTGAAAATCGCCGAGGGCTGCAGCAATCACTGTACCTATTGTGCGATACCCTTGATTCGAGGGGATAATGTTTCCTTTCCAATCGAACAGCTGGTGAAGGAAGCCACAAAGCTGGCACAGCGCGGTGTAAAGGAGCTGGTCGTGATTGCACAGGATACAACAAAGTACGGTGTGGATTTATATGGCAGACGTGCACTGCTGGATCTGCTGAAGGAGCTGCATGCGATCGAGGACTTTCACTGGATCCGGATTCTGTACATGTATCCGGATGAAATCGATACAGAGCTAATTGAGGGGATGGCGCAGCTGCCAAAGGTGTTACCGTATTTTGATATTCCGATGCAGCATGCATCCAACCGGATGCTGCAGCTGATGAATCGCAGAGGCAGTAAGGAAGAGGTCTTGACTCTGGTACAGAAGATTCGTGCAACCTTCGCGTATCCAACGCTTCGTACTACCTTTATTGTGGGCTTTCCAACGGAGCAGGATGCGGATTTTGAAGAGCTTATGCAGTTTGTGGAGGATATACACTGGGATCGCATGGGAGCCTTTACGTATTCCCCTGAAGAAGATACACCTGCATATACGATGGATGGGGCTGTCGATGAGGAAGTCAAGGAGGCACGCCTTGCCCGTCTGATGAAGCGCCAGGAGGAAATATCACTGGAAAATCAGAAAAAAATGGTTGGTGAGGTCATCGAGGTTCTGGTAGAGGATCAGGAAGGTCTCAGCGGCATTTACCGCGGCCGTGGCATCAGCTCGGCACCGGATGAGGTGGACGGTATCGTTATGTTTAAGAGTGATCGGTTTATCGAGTTTGGAAGCTTCGTTAAGGTGCGTATCACGGAAGCACTTCCGCATGATTTCAAGGGAGTGGAAGTGTGCTAAAGGGATTTGATCCGATAATTCCCTCCGCACCTAAGGTTATGATTCTAGGGTCTATGCCAAGTGTCGCATCCCTTGAAAAGCAGGAATATTATGGCTTTGCACATAACCGGTTTTGGAAAATCATGCATACTGTTTTTGATATGCCAATCAACAGCTATGAGCAGAAAAAGGAAATTTTGTACAAGCATCAGATTTTGCTGTGGGATGTGATCGGGGAATGTGAACGGGAAGGCAGTCTTGATAGTGCAATCCGTAAGGAAAAGGTCAATGACCTGACACAGCTAATACATACCTATCCGACATTACGCAAAGTGATCTGTAACGGCCGAAAGGCACATGCGTTGTATTGTAAGCATTTTGCGGATATCACGCTTCCCTGTGTATATCTGCCAAGCACGAGCAATGCGAACCGCAGTCTTCGCGAGGATGCTTTATTTGAACAATGGAGGCAGGAGCTGCAGGGGCTTTGATATACAGGGGATGGCAAAGAAGCAGGTATCTTTCACATATCGCAGTGAATCAAGGATACTGTGGAAATCATCAGCCTCAGCTGTAAAAGCGTATAGCAAGACCCGGTAATTTGCGATTTGCAGGGGGGCTGGCCCTGTCTTTCTGTTTGGAAAAATCATTTACAAAGCCTCTGCCTTGCTCTATAATGATAAAAAAACAAGGGAGGAATGTATATGGACCTGCGTATTTGCAGCAGTGATGAGGACATCCGTGCACTTGCTACACTGGCATCGGAAATATGGCATGAATATTTTGTATCTATTATCACTGAAGAACAGATTGATTATATGGTTGAGAAATTTCAAAGCTATCCTGCATTGAAAAAAGCAATCGAGGAGGAGCACTATACGTATTTTCTGGCATATAGCGAGGGAGTGCTGATTGGATTCTGTGGTGTAAAGCCGGAAAAGGACCGCTTATTTCTGAGCAAGCTGTATTTGCATAAGAATGCAAGAGGGAAGGGACTGTCCAGCATCCTGTTGAAGCAGGCGATTACCTTTGCGAAGGAGCAGGGCAAACAGGCAGTGTATTTGACCTGTAATAAGTTTAACCAGCACAGTCTGGATGTGTACCGTGCAAAGGGGTTTCGGGATATCGATTCTGTCCAGACGGATATCGGACATGGCTTCATCATGGACGATTATATACTGCAGCTGGATCTGCATGATGAAACATAGAAAAAGCCGAGGCCTTCGGTTTTTTTATTATTGAAGGTCTTGTTTATATGATTGATACGTTACATATACAGTCACTATACAAAGCCGCTTCTAAATGGGAGAAAGAGAACCGGTAGCCGGATAACAGAGGGGACATCTTGATATAGTGTCTTTATTCATCTGTTTTTGATATGAAAGAAATAAAAGCAGATGCAGGATAAGTATGGATACCTGTTACCATATCGCATTGTTTACCTTTCTATATAAAGCTTTTTTAGCATGACTGCATATCCGGCCCGCTGCGTATCATTCCATAAACCGTCATTCCATGGGATAGGGCAATACTATTAAGAGCATCATTATCCCTAATCAGCATTCCCCTGATGAAAGGGATAAAAAACAGCTAGTATGACGGTATTGTATGTGTTTTCAGAGCTGATTTTTCTATATGTCAGGAAATTATTACAGACAGTAAGGAATCTTTTATCTTTTTCCTGAATTGATATACCATTGTGACAGATATGTGATACAATATCTCCATAGGTGATAATTTATGGAATGGGATATCTCGGCAGAGTGCGTATCAATCATCATGTTAAACATCATCATGGTATATTCATGGAAGGGAAATCTGCTTCCCTCCAGAAAAAACCAGGCCTTTCGTGCCTGTCTTTTAATAACCTATCTTTCAATACTGACGAATATTTTATCGACATTGCTGCTTACGCGGCTTTCAGCTACAACCTATCTGATCAATCAGCTGCTGCTGCATCTCAACTATATCTTCACACCGCTCATGGGAATGGTGTACTATATTTATACACTGACTATCGTGTTTGAACAGGATGCGAAAAGTCTGAAAAAGCATGTATTGCTCGCCAGCATTCCAGCGCTGCTTTACCTGGCCTGTCTGTTTTCCAATCCGTTAACACATCTGTTGTTTTCCCTTGATCCGGTATTCGGCTATCAACGCGGAGCATGGGTCATTCTTACATACGCAGTCTTTTATATTTATGTTCTGTTTTCTGTGTTTTTCACAATATCCAAGCGTCGTAATATTGATTCAGCAGTCTTCATCATTCTGAACTTTTTTCCTGTTCTTTCCGCTGTGGTAATTTTGTTTCAGCTCCTTTATCCCAGCTATATTCTCACCGGAACAGCAGCTACCAGCGCCTTGCTTATCATTTATCTGTATTTGCAAAACAAGCAGTTGTTCACAGACCCATTAACCGGTATTTTAAACCGTCAGGAATTTAATCATCTGCTGGAAATCCGTATGAAAGACAGCGATCCGTATTCCATTATCGTTTTATCTCTGAAAGGATTTCGGTTTATCAATGATCATTTTTCACAAAGGGCAGGGGATATGCTGTTAATTCGTATTTGTGAATATCTTGAAAAGCAGATGCCGGCGGCCCGGATATTCCGCTTTAGCGGGGATGAATTTGCTATTGTATGCAGGGATGAGCAGATATGCCTGCATTATCACAAGCAGCTGATGGAACGTATGCAGCACTCCTGGTCTGTAGAGAATTTTGATTTTCAGATACGGTATGGAATCGGAATCCTGCATGTTAAGGAGCATAACCGCGGTAAGGATGAAATTATCAAGGGGCTGGAATATGCGCTCAGACAGGCAAAACGCGCTGAGGAGAATACGACATGCTTTTGTACTACGGCAATGATGGAGCGGCTTTACCGCAATGAGCAGATTTTAGAGCTATTGCGCCGCTGTATCCGTGAGGACAGCTTTGTTGTTTATTATCAGCCGATCTATGATATGGAAGAACAGGCTTATACGAAGGCAGAGGCATTGCTGCGTTTGCCGCCGCATGAGCTCGGTCAGCTGCGTCCGGATGAATTTATTCCCTTGGCTGAGGAAAACGGTCTGATTACAGAGATTACCTATCAGGTGCTTCACAAGACCTGTCTGTTTCTGCAACAGCTGCAGCAAAGTGGTATACCGATGAAGGGCATCAGCGTGAATTTTTCAGCAGTCATGTTTTTACAGCAGGATTTGGCAAATACGATTCTCAGCATCATTGCGGAATACGGTATTCCTGCAAAGCTGCTGCAAATTGAGCTGACCGAGAGTATGCTCGCAAGAGATCCCCATATGATTACCGCCTTCATGCAGCGTATGAAGCAAGAGGGAATTGAGTTTCTCCTGGATGATTTTGGTACTGGGTATTCCAATATATCCAATGTGCTGAGTCTGCCGGTACAGACGATTAAAATTGATAAAAGTCTGCTGTGGCAAGCGATGGTATCTCAGGAGGGGGCAATCGTTCTGCACAAAATGTGCGAGGCTTTTCATGAGGTTCACCAGCAGCTGCTGGTTGAGGGTGTGGAAAATGAAGAGCAGGTTGCGTTTGTGAAAGCATGCGGCTGCCGGTATATACAGGGATACTATTATGCTCCTCCCTTACCGCAGGAACGTGCACGCATGATTCTGGGGCAGTGTGATCACGATATCAGGATGTCAGAGGTATGACATCCTTTCTTTTTGGCGAACGCCTGTACAGAAGGAAAATGGATGCGTAGTATGTAAGGAAAGGAGGTGTGTGTATGCGCAGACTGGGCATTGATGTATCAGAACACAATGGCGTGCTGGATTGGGATGCAATAAAAAAAGGCGGTATCGAATTTGCTATTATCCGTTCCAGCTGGGGTCATTTTGTGGAAGATAAGCAGTTTCGAAGAAATGTGCGGGAATGCGACCGTGTGAAGCTGCCGTATGGCTTATATCATTATTCCTATGTTGCCAATGATACGCAAATGAAGGAAGAAGCATCCGGCTTTATCCGATTATGTAAATCCTGTAAGCCAAGCTATCCATGCTATATTGATATGGAGGATGCAGACGGCTGGAAACGGCGCAATGGTGTCAGTGATGCAATGAATGTGGAGACCTGCTATTACACCTGCAGAGAATTGGAAAAGGCAGGCTTTTATGCCGGCATCTATGCAAATCTGGATTGGCTGACACATCATATAAATTCATCACGACTGGATCGCTTTGATAAATGGGTTGCACAATGGGCAAGTGTGAATACCTACAACAAGCCGTATGGTATGTGGCAGTTTACCAGTGATGGCTCTATTTCCGGTTATCGTGGCAGAATGGATCTGGACTATGCTTATAAGGACTATCCTGCCATCATGAAGAAAAAGGGATTAAACGGTTTTGGAAAAGAGAGCAGCAAGCCGAAACCGGATCCAAAGCCAACGCCATCGAACAATCCGAAGTATAAGGTGGGAACACCGGTTACCTATACCGGCTTATGGACACAGGCAAACGGAGGAAACTGGTATCCGAGAAGACTTCTGGCGGTAAAGGAAGGTGTCATTACCAAGGTTTTAAAGGGTGCAGAGCATCCGTATCTGATCAACCATGGCACCGGATGGACGAATGATAAGGCAATTGATGATGAACCAACACGGCCAAGCGGGTACTGATTCATATGTAAAAGCTGAAAGAAAAAAAGGAAGCCAGACCTTATGAATTGGCTTACCTATACACAGTGCTAAACACCGGCCTTATGAAATGTTACAATATTCTGGTGTAATAAGGATGATGAAATGATTTATGATAAAGGGCATATCCGTAGATATGCCTTTCCTGTGTTAGTCTCATAAACGTATAACGTTATAGACTTTTCCTGTTTTCCAGCAGTCATGATATGACTATAAGGCACTTCGCTGAGTATCATCGTTGGCTGATATAAGAAACGATATACTTAAATCCCGTCGTAATTACATATCCACTTCTTCCTATTTGACTCATGAATGCTTAGTACTCTTGGCACAATGTCTTACCGTGCAATAGGATCTTTTTCAAGCGAAATTCTTCTCTGCTTTTCACGTATAAATTATGTAAACTATAGGAATACGTACAGGTTTTTGGCTGTTTCTGTTTGAGGGAAAGCTGCTGCATCAGAATAACGGATACTGGCTGCATCAACCTGCTTTACATTATATTGATATGCGTCCTCGGTATTCACTGCGGATAATCTCATCCATTTCCTCTGGCGTTTCTTTACATCCGCCTGCAAGCCATTTTTTCACAATCGCATTAAATCCACTTCTGAAAAATTCAATATGGTATTCGATATGCTGATCATTAAAATCCTGCTTTGCTTGATGAATGTCATAGCTTTTGAGCTTGAATTGATTATCATAGCCAAGCTTAAAGTATGTGCGGTAAAATAGCTGATGCTCCCTGATATGGCGAAACAGCTTCAGGTAATCATTGCTATTAAAGCTTTGTGTTCTTTCTGCTTCATAAAGCAAATTTACCTCTTTTTCCAGAGATTCTCTTATTTTGTCTGCCAGCTCGTAAATATCTGTATAATTCGCATAGAATGTGCTGCGGTTTAATTCACATCGCTTACAGATTTCTGAAACGGTGATCTCGTGTAGCTCCTTTGTTTGCAGTAATTCGATAAAGATCTTTTCTATGCGTTCGATGGATTCTCGACGGCGCCGGTTATTTTTTGTGTTCATGGGATCCCCCTTTTATTATTCCAACACATGTATGCAGATTGATGATTGTTTCTGCTATCTGCTTCCATTATACTAAACTTACAAAGAAGCAACAACGGTTGCTTTTGTAATTTACGGAGGTGTTTTTTATGAAAAAAAGTAATTTTATCGCGATGGTATTTGGAACAGTCAGCACTGTTTTGTTTGCTCTGGGTATGTGTATGGCTCTGATTGCCGAGTGGGATGCACTGCAGCCGGGAATTATATGCGGGCTTGCAGGACTTCTTCTAGGACTTGTCACACTTCTTATATGGCGCAAAATGGAGCATAAAGCTTTCCTTCATTGTTCTGGTAAAACAGTTCTTGCAATACTCATCGCTGCTGGAGGTGCTTTGGTATTGGGTGTTGGAATGTGCCTTAGTATGGTATGGGGTAAAATGGTTTTGGGCATTGGTATAGGTCTGCTCGGTATTGTTGTCCTGCTCCTATTGCTTCCTTTTACAAAGGGCATTAAAGAATGAGTGGTGATATGCGTTCAGCCATCTATATGGGGCAAAGACAAATAAAGGTGAAGAATACACCTATTCCTCATGTATCAGAGCATGATGTTCTCATTCAAAATATGTATTCGAGTATATGTGGAACAGATGTTGCGGTATATATGAGGGGCCCAGATACAGGTCATCGTATTGCCATTGGTAAAGAGTTCGGGCATGAAACAATTTCCCGTGTTGCGGCCGTTGGAAGTCAGGTATCGGATGTTCAAATCGGACAGCGTGTTTATCCCTATCCGCGCTTTGCAAAGGACGATACCAGCAGGGCGGGAACAATTGGAGGATTTTCAGAATATATTCTGATTCCCAACGCAAAATTAAACCATTCTCTTTATTTCGTACCGAATGAGATTGAAGATAAAACAGCCTGCCTGATTGAACCGTTTACCGTTGGCTGCCGCGCAGCACGGCGCAGTAGACCGCAAAAAGGGGATACCGCCGTTGTCTTTGGCGGTGGTACGATTGGAATTGCTGCTGCAATAGCTCTGAAATGGTTTGGAATCGAACATGTTATGGTTTGCGATCTATCCGATTTCCGTCTGAAGCTGATAGCGCAGATGGGGTTTGCAGTATGCAATATGGAACATGAGGATTTCGTCAAAAAGACCACTGTTTACTTTGGAGCAGTATCAAAGCGATCAAGCAAAAGCGCGAATATCGATATTTTTATTGATGCGGCAGGAAGTGAATCTATTCTTGATCTCTATATGGAAGTGGGAAAAATCGGAAGCCGTTTTGTATCTGTTGCGGTAAACGATGCCATCCGCAAATTGGATTTGCTCCATTTGACCCTTGCACAGAAAAGTATCATCGGTTCTGGTGGATATATGCCCCAGGATGTGTTCGATGTAATGTCAATTATGAAAAGCGGTAAATGGGAGATAGCATCCATCATCACACATGAATTTCCTCTATGTGAGATAGAAAAGGCAATACAAACGGCAGCTGATCCATTTCATTCTTTAAATGTCATCATCGATTTTGATGTATGATGGTTAAGCAAATCAAATTTAAAATCAGAGCTACAAAGATGGGAAAGCGAATTGTGAGCGACGAGCGCTACAGGATAGTAGCTGCCGCAGCTCTGGGGCTTTCTGTCAATTTGCTGTATGCTTTCTATCACGGAACACTTGGTATTGTTAACCGTTCACTATGGTTTATTACGATGTGTGCATATTATACCATTTTAAGTATTATGCGCTTTTCTGCCGTTTTATGTGAACGGAAAACAGGCTCTGCGGCTTCTTTTGCCACAGAATATTTTGTGATGAAGCTGTCCGGTATATTGCTTGCTGTATTGAGCTTTATTCTGACAGGTGTTATTTATCTCAGCCTGGCGGGGAATATTGTAGCAGTACATGATACTGTTACGATGATTACCATCGCCACGTATACGTTTTATAAACTAATAATGGCCATTCTACGCGCAGTCAGGCAGCGGAAAAATCCTTCTCCGCTTCTTGCGACGATTCGTAGTATAGGTTATGCAGATGCAGCCGTGTCTGTTTTGATTTTGCAACGGTCGATGCTTGCTTCTTTTGGAAGTATGAGTGATTCCAATGCGCATAGGATGAATATGTTAACCGGGGCTGTTATCTGTTTTTATGTATTTATGCTTGGTGTATTCATGACGATTAAGGGAATAAAAAGGAGCGGTGTTAAACTATGGCAAAATCAAAAATCATACAGGCAAATGAAATAATTGCCAGAAAGGTAGTTGGTGCATTTGGTAAAATCGAGAATACGGTTGTTGACAGGTATGCAAAAATAGAGAATGTTTTTATTGACCGTTATCTCACCAAAGATGGGGAAACCATCGAAGAAGCAAAAAATAGATTGCGGGGAGAACATAATCAGAAAAAGCTGTAAAGCTGTATCACAGTGTTGATTTTCTTATATCGGAAGCTGCGTTTTTAAAGGATTAAGCTTTCATTTCTTTTGATTCAGATAGGGTCAATTTGGCTATCCGGCTGTGTCCAAACAAATGAGATCCCTGCAGCATTGTGTAATGGTCATAATATCGTTATCTCTGTATTCAAAAACACAAACGGATAGTATAGAACCTTTGATATTTGAAAAAGAGAATATACATAAAGGCTTTCCTCCGTATCGAAGAAAGCCTTCTATTTTCTAGCTGTATAAAGCCTGTACATACTATGTACACCATATTCACATCAGGGAATTAAAAAAAGGGGCTGTAACGCATAAGAAAGCAGCCCATAAATAAAAACCAGAGAAATTCGTAATGAATAAGCTCTGGTTTTTTAGTATAATTAGGCTATGGAAAACACCACATTTTCAGAACCTAATTACGGTAATTATTATACCGCAGTTCAGTTGATGTTGCCAATGGATATTTCAAAGAAAATCAATGAAAATGATCCAGTAGTATCGTTTGCCGAGGCTATGAAAGGAATGAACCTACGTTCTTATGTGAAAAAAGAGGTGCACAGAGGCAATCAGGGCTATGATCCCTATATGATGCTTAATATCATGCTGTTTGCGGAAATGGAAGGCAAGCACAGTGACCTCCGCGAGATTGAAAAATTATGTAAAACAGATATCCGCTATATGTGGCTATCAAATGAACAGACGCCATCGCATATGGCATTCCAGCGCTTCGAACAGAGATACCTGAAGAAATCAATCAAGGGGATTTTCTTTGAAATTTCAGCACATATCGCAGATCTTATGGGAGTAGATAAATCAATACAGTATATCGATGGGTCAAAATTTGAAGCGAATGCATACAAAAATTCATTTGTTTATAAGACAAGAGTTGTAAATGCCAGAGAGCGATTATGGGAAGATATTACTGAAACAATAGTTCTCTTAAATCAGGAATTTGGCTTCTGCTTTTCCTATCAACACAAATACTGCAGCCAGGAGATTGGTTATATCTTGCAGTATCTTATGGAACTGATGGTAAGGAAAGAAGTGGAGATTGCCTATGGAAAAGGAAAAAGAAAGTCCACGTTTCAGAAATATTATGATAAAATACTCAAATATGCATTGAAACTGAAAGAATATGAGGAAAATCTATACATCTGTGGGGAGAGAAACAGTTATTCGAAAAGCGATCATGATGCAACAATGATGAACACCAAATATGATTATTACAACCAAACAGGTGTATGCAAGCCATGTTATAACGTTCAACACGCAGTAAGTAGTGGAATCGTAATGAATGTAGGAGTATTTCAGACACCGGGAGATATAAAGACATATATTCCGTTTCTTGAACAAAACAAAGAATATCATGGATATTATCCAAAATGGGCAATAACAGACGCAGGATATGGAAGCTATGATAATTACTTTTTCAATCTGGAAAATGGAATAGAACTGGGGATGAAATATAATTACTATGCAAAAAAGAACGACAGCGAATTCAAGAAAAGGCAGTATAATGCGATGAACTGGGAAAAGAATGAGGATGGATATAAGATATGTCCGGCAGGAAATACATTTAACATACTGCTAAATGAGAAATATGATGAAAGAGGAAGATACTTGAAAATAAGCCAGATATATGGCTGAGCAGGATGCGATGAATGCAAAAGGCGGGGTGACTGTACAAAATCAAGCAGAAGAACTATAACAGAGAATCCAATCAATGAAGAGTTTCAGAAAAAAGTAGATGAGAATCTAGGGACAGAAATGGGAAAAGAAATGAAAAAGCAAAGAAGTATTCAGGCAGAAGGAGTATTCGGAGTGATAAAGCAGGATCGCCTGTATACACGGATAAAACGAAGAGGCTTAGAAAATGTCGAGATGGAGATATTCAAAGTATATATAGGATATAACTTGATGAAGTATCACAGACATCGGCTTACGCAAAAATGTAAGGCATAAAATTTTCGTTAATAGGTGGGGATGAGTTTTTTTTGTACTCAAAAGCTCTCTACAATAGCATA
>OAVH01000424.1_pt1 | contig 31518 bp, 46 predicted proteins | sample 1495281 | NCBI WGS metagenome assembly OAVH01 (sample SAMEA2580082, study PRJEB22360) | human gut metagenome | biome: human gut; feature: human-associated habitat; material: faeces | place: Denmark | collected 2008/2010
GTCTGCTGCGTCGGTCATGACGGAACGGAAATGCGCCATGTCCGTATAACCACCAAGAGTGATCTGACGTTCGATGGTCTGGACGATGTAGTTCGGGAGTTCCTGCAACACGTAGCGGAGCAGAGCGCCCGGACGCTGGGTGCGGCGGATATCGCCCTTGTTAAGGGTGATGTACTTGTAGGTGTAATCGGCCTGAAGCTCGCGCTTCACGAACGAAAGCCCCTGTTCCTTCTTATTCTTGCCGTAGGAGGTCACAGGGTAGCCGTAGGCGCGGGTCTGGTCAGTCAGACCGGCGATGTTGCCACCGATGGTGAGACGATCCATGCCGGTCTTACGCAGCAGATTCCACAGGCCGGAACCGCGCGTGTTCAGCGCGTCCGCGATCGTGGTGATTGCCACGGTCGGGATGAACTTGTCCACGCTGGTGGAGCCAACGCCGAACGATGCGGTGTCCGACATGTTACGGTTCACGGTGTCAGCCCACTCACGGTGGAATGCTTCGACACCCTTGTTATCAGTGTCGATCAGGGCACGTTCGAACGCGATCATGGCGTCATCGGAGTCAAGCCACGTCTTACGGTCGTGGGAGAACTTCACAGTACCCGACTGGTGGGCGGCGTGGTTGGCTTTGTTGATGATGATGGTCTGGCGACCGCTGGAAGTCTGCACGGGGTCCTCCGGTGCCGGGGTGCCCTCGCCCTCGCCCTCGCCTTCCTTCTGGTTGGTGATGGCAGCGGTGATGTCATCGAGAGCGGACTGCATGATGTCACCGATGGAATCGGTGAGCTGTTCCGCCTCGTCCGGGGTGAGTTTGAACTGGGCGATGGTACGCGCCAGTTTCTTCAGGAGTTCCGGGTTCATGGTGTCTCCATTCTTGTTGTTACGGCTGTTGATTGCGGTGAAAGCGGCCCTTGGGTCGGCCCCACGATAGACGACGCTGATTTCCAGTAGTTCGCCATCGTGGATGATACCGTCCTTGCCGGGACGCTGGTTGAATTCAACGGTGATGCTGAAACTGTTGGTCAGGCATCCGTCGGCGGCAAGCTGGCGGATACGTTCGCCTTGATCGACCTCGCTGAGTTTCGCTTCGGCCATTAGTCCGTCATCGGTCATCCAAAGTCGGGTGATTGCACCTGCTTGGCATTCGATGCTGGGCATGTGGTCGATCAGGAGCGGAAGGGATAGTTTGTCGGACTCGGTGAGATCGGACACCAGTTTCAGAGTGCCGTCGATTAACGGCGCTTTCAGTGTCTTCAAATCTACGGTGAGTCCGTCACACATCACTTTTCCGCTGTTGGCAAGGAAGGTGAGGGTACGACCATTGGTTTCTGGGGCACCGCTGTTGGCGAAGCTCTTACGAGTCTTCATTTTGGCCCTTTCAGATAGGGGGTTAGTGGTGCGGTCGAACGTCCTTAATGGGCTTAATGTTCTGACCCCCATAGTAGCACGATGCGATACACGTACAAACCTTTGCAGTTCGGGCATTTGAGCGTCACCATCGTGTCACGGGCGCAGGAACCTAGATACCGTCCGCAGTGTTTGCAATGGATGTCGTAAGTCATGATTCCACCACCTCGTAATCCTCGTAGCACCGGCAGTTGGGGTGTCCGTTCGGGGTCTGCATACTCTCGAAGTTGTTCACGTAGGTGCGGTCGCCGATTTCGACGCTGGCGTTTTCAGCCAGATACGTGTCATCCAATGCGATGCGGTTGCCTTCCATGTGACGGCAGAACTCGCACACTTTTCCGTCGCCGCTTGTACGCCATACCTTGTCCAGTCGGACGCCAAGAGTCTCACTGAGATTGCGGGCGCTGTAGAGACTGCCGAGCCGTTGCGATTGCACGGTTTCGCATCGGGCAATCAGCTCGGCGTGATTGTTGCCCATGCGTTCGAGCTCGTCACGCAGGCGTTCGGCGTCCCACTGTTCCACGTCGGCACGGTTCAGCAGTTCAAGGACGTTGTTCGTGATGGTTTTGCTGGTTGACTTGGCGATGCTACGCAAGTGTTCCACGTAGGCTTCACGCACGGTGTCGGGGAGTTCAGTCCAGAAGTAGAGTTGCCGCCAATCATCGGCAGTGTAGTTCTCGACTTCCACGGCAATGGAGCTTTCCGGATGGAGTTCCGCCCACACGGTAATGATCTGCTCCAACTCGTAGCCGGTACGGCGGGCGTAGGCGGCGAGGTTGGTCATCAGGTCATCTTCCACGTCGTTAATCCACTGGTCGCCGATAGCTTCCAAATCATCGCGCAAACTGTTCTGAGAGCGACGGGCGAGCCTGATAACTCTGTCCACGTAGGTTCGAGTGGCGGGCAGAATGCGTTTCTCAGTTGCCGTTTCCTGCGGTTTGATATTACGGCTATACCGTTTTGCGGCTACTGGGATAGTCAGCGTCGGAGCCTGCTGATGCAAGTCAAGACGCTTGTACGAGTCGGGTAAGCCGAGCGCATCCACGGCAGACTCCAGACTGGCACCCATGTTCAGGAGCTGGGTGAGCGAGTCAATACGTACCTTCTGGATGTCGGCCTGAACCTTCTCTACGTCGGTCTGGGACGGAAGATCGAGGTTGAACGTGATGCCATACCCAAGTCCGCCAGTGATGCGGTCAAGTTCGAACTGCCATTTATCCCACACCGTCATACACAACGGCTTCAACGTATTCTCGATGAACGCGCGTTCGGCCTGTTCGGCGTTGGCGTAGGTTTGCCCGTTGTCGATGCCACGAATAATGTCCGGGACAGCGAGCGCGTTCGACAGTCGGTTGTTTACCACGTCGTTTACGGTCTGCAAGTCCAGACTGTCGTTGTCGTTCTGGAATGGCACCCACACCAGTTTGCTGGTGGTGCTGGGCTTATGGGTCATAGGGTCAACCGGGATCATGTTGTACACGATTCCGTTGTTGTTGCCCGCGCCTCGGAATGTGCTTTCGAGGCGGTCGCGGTTGCGTTGGAAGTCCTCGGTGTTTTCCGATACGATGCCGAGCATTCCAGCGGGTACCGCGTTGTTGCCGAAGAAGCCCCGCTCATAGTCGGCGATCATATCGTCCACGTTCGCCCACTTCTTCACCGTCATGGCAGGAGCAATGCCGCGCGTCGGATCGTTTGGATGCTGGCTGTAGCTGAGAGCGATGGTTTCGTCCCGGGAAAATTCGTAGACTCGTTCTCCGTCGCCCAAGTCCATCGTAACGCGATGATACCAGTCCGAGCGAGAAGAATTGTACTGGCGGCTGTTCGACGGTAGCAGCGTATATCCGATGATGTTGTCGGCTGTAATGTCTCCGCCCGGCCCGTTAGTTGTCCAGATAAGAATATCCAAGTGTGACTGGGTGAGGATGGTGGCGCAAACGATCTTGAGGAATTCCAAGCATGAATACGTGTCGTTTGGCGCGTAGAGCGCGGCCAATGGTGCGGGGGCCGGGTCGATGCGCCTGTTGTCCGAGTCCACGGCGTAGGGGATTACCGTGCTGAACCGTTGGGCGATGGCGTTCACATACGGGAACACGTTGTCGTAGGTGTCGTGCATGGGGATGGTGTTGCCGCCCATCGGCTGCCAAATGTTCCCGCCCATCGGTGTGGGGGACATACTGGGCGCATGGTTACGGTCGAACGCGCTCATAAAACCTTCACGGAGATTGTTCAGCAGGCTCACTTTTCCTCGATTCGTCATAAGACCCTGCGTCTAGTCTACCGGGTGCAACGCATAAACCTAGCAGACCGCAACGTCCCACGATGGAAGTTGCAGCGGCTTGTAGTAGGCGAGAAGGACGCTATCCGCTAGATCGGGGCTACCAGTCTGATTCTCTGTTTTGTAGTCTTTCTTCCGCTGCACTTCGCGTAGGTTTCTGTTGTTGATTGCCCATTCACGGGTGCTGAGTTCATGAAACAGTTCGGCTCGGTGTTCCAGATTCGGGTTGATGGTGATTTCCGAAAGCTGTTCGGCAAACTCGAACCATAATTCCGAACTGACTGCCGGATAGCGGTCGGGATGCTTGGGCTTGGCTCCGAAGTTGACGCCGTTCACTGGTTGGTTTCGGCTGCGGAGAATATCCGTTACTCCTCCGCCCACGCCGGTATCGTCCACGTTGATGATGCTTGGATGATGTGTTCCGGCAAGGGTGATTATGCGTTCCGCTGTTTCGACGAGACTGGTTTTGCTCCAGCTTACGAGGTCTACTAGGTGGCGTCCCTTTACGATGGCTACGGCGGTTCGGTCGGCTCCGTATCGGGCCACGTCAACGCCGAAGCTTACGCCGCCGCCTGTTTGAGGTTGGCGTTCGGTCGCGTCTGTGAGTTGCTGCCAGCTTATGATCTGGTTGATTGTTTTCTCGTAGGGCATTCCTTCCCAGATGTGGGCGAAGTCTGGGTTGTTTCGTGATTCCTCGACCTGTCGCAGAATCTCTTCCGGGAGTATTCCAGCTTGTTCGGCGTCCCGCCATGTGGTGTGATGGTGGGTGGTGCGCTGTTGGGTGAGCTGGCTCGGGTGGGTGACGAAACGTGTGGTTATCGCATCCTCCGGGGTTAGGGGGTTACGCGTGAAGATAATGGTGCTGCCGTTCTTTCGAATGGTCGGCAGCAACACGTCTAGGCTATGGTCGGTGATGAACTGCGCTTCCTCGATCCAGCACCGGTCTACGCCTTCGATGCCTTTCAGCGTGCTTTCCGGGTCTTCGTGCAAGCCTTTGAACCAGAACACGCTTCCGTTAACGTGTGTTATCTGTTCGCGGGTGATGGTGAAACCGGGAAGCTGATAGCGGCTGATGATGTCGGCTAGGAGCTGTTTGACGCTTTCCTGAATGCTGTTCTGGAATTCGCGGGTGCATAGGATGCGGGTGGGGTACATGCTGGCTTCGAGTGCTAGGGCTAGGGCTACGCTGGTGCTTTTCGCGCTTGAACGCCCTCCGCTGTAGTCGTAGTAGCGGTATGGTGGATTGTCACGGTCATGGAGGAAGAACAGTAGGTCTTCGTATGCTTTGGGGATTACGAGGTTGAATGTTCCGTTTTGTTCCATAATGTGCGCGCGATTCTCAATAGTATGGTCTTCACCCGAGGAAACCCGAGCCTTATTGAGAATAATAGGCTCGGGTTTGTTCACTTCACCGTGACATTGATTGTAGGCGGCTCGTACATCTGCACCGTCTGGTCAACCTGCTGGCGGGGCATCCCCTCGGTACGGTTGGCAATGTCCTGATAGGTACGGAACGCTTTCTCACCGTTTTTCTTTGATTCAAGAACACGGCGTAGGGCGATCTGTTCGGCTTGGGTCAGTTCGTCCATACGCTGCACCCATTCCGCCAGTTCCTCGTTCGTGAGTTCAAGGAATTGCTGAAGGTTGTATTTCACGCTGCCGCGTTTTGTCCATTTACGACTGCGGTCTTGTGGGCGTTCTTGGAATCCGCCTTTACCGGTTGGGTTGTTGACGCCTCCGGTTATTCGTCCGTGGGCGTCTCTGGTTACGTTGCTCATAAGGGGTATTTTATGCTTTCTTGGGTTTAGTTTGGTGTTGGTGTTGGTCGATGATGGTTTGTATTTCTTCTGGGGTGGTGTTGAGTAGTTGGGCGATGTATTCGGTGTTGTAGTGTTTGCGGTGCCATTGGAGGGCTAGTTCGGTTTTGTGTTGGCTGAGGGGCATGATGGTTCCTTACGTGAGGATGTAGGTTATCAGGAGTTTGAGTAGGGCGATAGTGCCGGTGGTGATGAGCAGGACGGTTAGGGTGATGAGTAGGACGCCGAGAATGCGGCCTAGCTTGTAGCCGGGTGTGGTGTTGCGGAAGTAGTCGATTTCGGGTTTTTTTGGTTTCATTGGTTTGGTTTCCATGTGATCGTGAGGGATACGCCGGTGGTGGTGTTGTCGGCGTATCGTTTGTGGCTGGTTACGTCGGTTATCTGACAGTCATCATGCCAGATGTGTGTTTCGGTGATGGCGTCGTATAGGGCGCGTTGGAGTTTGTCTATGTCTGGTTTGACTGTGGGGTGTTTGCGTTTGTGGGGTGGGATGGTTTTGGGGCGTGGCAGGTAGAACGTGGTTTCTATTTTGATGTATGAGTTGGGTGGGATGGTTGGGTGTTTGTGGCTGAGGATGGTGTCGCGCACGTGGTCGCGCCACGGGCGTTCCTTCTTGTCCATCGGTATGAGGCGGGTTACGGGTTTGCCTGTGGTTCGGCTCCTGCCGGTGATTGGCCGGTAGGAGCCTTTACTGGCAGGGATGCCGGGAATGAACAGGCTGAACGAGGATGGTTCGCCGGTCATTGGTTGACCTCCGCCAAGTCGAACGTTGGTTGCGTTTCCGCTTTGAGTTTGAGGGTGCGTAGGATGTCGGCACGGTTGCTTTGGTGCTTGTATGCTAGTTGGTCTTGGCCGACGTATTTGAAGCGTTGCCCGCAATTGTGGCAGAACAGCGGGTCTGGGTTGTTCTTGTAGATTTCGAGGATACGTCGGCAATATTCGGCGTCGTTTTCGGGTTGTCCGTTGATGCAGTGCTGTGTGGTGTCCGGCCAGATCAACGCTCCGTATCGAGGACAATAGGAGACGGGTGGGATACCGTCCACGGGTTTCGGGCTTGCGGTGATGAGCTTCATGGGTGTCCAGAAGTCGCCGGTTTTGCTGAGCATGTCCCGGTAGGTTTTGACGAAGCCTATGAGGTCGAACGATTCGGCTGTAAGGCAGTGTTCGAGGATGTTGAATTCGTCCATACTGTTGACGAACGCATGGCATTCTAGCAGGTATAGGAGGGCGATCGGGATACTGTTGAGTTCGTTCGCGTCCTTGTAGTCTAGGAGGGTTATGGTGGTGTCTTCGCGGTCGTCTATGGGGCAGTTCTGCCAAACTTTGACGTATGCGCGTTTCGTGAATTTCATGATTGCTCCTTTCCTGAAAATACGCCGGTTTGGTAGGAGTCATAGATCATCCGGACGAGTTCGTCTGCCTCTAGTTGGATAAATGGGTACGCGCTCGTATCGATTTCACGGCCAGCATCCTGTTTGGGATTCTCGGTTTGTTCCGATTCGGTGGTCTTCGATGAGGCCAATAATTCTAGGACTTCATCGGAGACTTTGACAGTTGAATCGATGATGTAATTCTTATCTTGCTTGTCAATGTCCATAGCGCTTATGGGCGAGTGTATTGCGTAACGCAGTTGTTGGTCCCCTACGAGATAGCGGGTCATGGTAATTCCTTTCAATCGGTGGTGACTTGGGTCAGTCCGCACATTTCTCCCTTGGTGGCAGACTGTGCACAGCCAGTCTGTATCTGCAGTACGGGCAGGTCACGTAATATGTGCCCACCGTCTCGCCGCAGTGGGTGCACTCTACATATCGGATTGCTCTGCTCATTTCGTATCCTTCCAATGTTTTTCACGCCAGTCGGCTACAGTCTTGCGGTCTTCGCCTGTTAATCCCTTATGGCACTTGACCATGACAAGGCTGAGCGCGAACTCGTAGCCTTCGCTCCACTTGTCAGGCACGCCATGCACATGGTTCTCGTCGAAGAGGTAACGGCAGTAATCATGCAGTTCGTCAATCGTCATTTCGCGTCCTCGCTTTGATTCGGTACCTCGGACGGCATGGAGCCGGAATAGCCGAGCATGGAACGGCAGTGGTCGGCTGTATTTTCGTATGCGTTGACTTGTCCCTTCACGACACCGTATGCGTCCATGTCATGCTGCCTTAGAAGAGCGCTCGCCAGTCTCAGGCCTTCCGCTGCTAACTGTTCGCACCAGTCGATGATCTCGTTGAGCGTCTGGTCTTTCTGGCTCATGTTCACTGCCATTAGTACACGTCCCATTCGTTGTCGGTCTGGTTGAGCGAGTTGGTCGGGCCGAACGTGTCGGTTCCCGGCCACTGGTTGCCGGGCTGCTGAGTTTGCTGGTTCTTGGCTTTGAGCATGGCGAGGCTGATGGTCGCGTGTTCGATGATGAAGTCGGTGCGCGGCTGCCCTTGGTTGTCGGTGCCGGTCTTCCATTTCAGGACACCTTCGACGCGGACAGGTGTGCCCTTGCGCAGCATGCGTTCGTAGGTTTCCGCAAGTCTCAGGTCATACTCGAATATGGTCGCCCACATGGTGTCGTGGTCTACCCACTGTTTTGTGGTCCTGTCCATGTGTCCGCCTGTGGCGGCGACTCGGATAAGCATGTAGGGGTTGCCGTTGCGGGTCTGTTTGCGTTCGGGGTCTGCCGCCAAGCGTGCGAGCGGCAGGGTGATTCTTGGGTCATTCATCGTTGATCGTTGCTCCTACGGGTAGTGGTGTGATGTCGGGGTTGAAGTAGTAGCGGTTGCCTACCTTGATGTATGGCAGTCGTTTCTCACGGCAGTATCTGCGGACGGTCTGGATGTTGAGGTGCCAGCGTTCCGCGTACTGCTCCGTCGTTGCGGTGTAGTCTTTAGCGTACATGATTTAAATATACATCAGATTATTCTTGATTGCAAGTAGCATGTGCTAAATATATAATATATACATATATATATGCGCACTGGAACCGGGTGCATATATATACAAATAAAATAGAAACAGGAATAAAGTAAGCGCCTCCCCACGGAAGAACGGAAGAGAGGCGCTAACAGAAAGGCGGAAACATGTCCGATACGAGTATAGCACAGAACTCGGGTTTTTCGATGTTACCGAATTGGGCGGTGGATGATGACCGGTTGGGCGGCTACGACCTGCTGGTGTATATGGCGCTGATACGTCACGCCGACAACACCGGCGTCTGCTGGCCCAGCTTGGAGCGGCTGGCGAAGATCGCGCGTTGCTCACAGCCCACGGTATCCAAGAGCCTCAACGTGCTGGAACAATTGGGGTACATTCGACGGGTCAAGTCCGATGGCAGGGCCAACCGGTATCACGTCTCGCTGTGGAAGCCCACCCCAAAACAGGGTTATGACCATGCACCGACCCCAAAACCTGCTTTTGACCCCTCAAAACCTGCTTTTGACCCACCCCAAAACGAGGTTTTGACGAACAATACCCAAGAGAACAAAACCCAAGAACAATACTCGCGCGACAAAGAAAAAATCACAGTCACCTGCCATTCGGTGGATACCCTCAAGTCGCTTATGGAGTTGTGGCCAAAGAAGTGCAGGGTCTCTAACGAATTCCTCATGTATTTCAATACGGCTTACGACGAGGTTGGTGCCAACACGCTCATGAGAGCGGCGAAGCGCTTCGTGAAATCCTGCGAGGGTACGCCATTGCAGTACGTGCGGACTCTGCCCATGTGGCTGGCCAACTCGGTTAATTGGAGATCGCAGAAGCAGGAGCAGCGGAGCGAAGCGCAGCTATCGAATTGGATGTCCCATAGGCTTCCCGATTCCATGTTCGCCGACGTGGCGACCATTCTGCGTGCGAGGCGTGCGTATTGGGGTGCCACCGGTGGTGTGGAGGCTTTGGAAATGGAATTCTTCCCAGACGAAGTTAAGAATGTGGGCAATTTGCAACAAGAACAAACAGTGTGATATAATATCTATATCACACATTGCGCGGAAAGGATGCATATGAAGATCTACACAAACCGATACCACGACTTCACCCCGTCACAAGGCATACCGGTACGCATAACGTACGGTTCGCCCAGATGGCGGCTACCATACACAATCGCAGCATCGGCGAAAACAGTGACGCCGGGCCGATGGTTCATGGAGGGAACCGACGAAGAATTCACCGAACGGTATCGTGCCATGCTGGACTCACACGGGGTCGCCCGCATCAGAACGGAACTTGAAACGATATCGCAACTCAACGGAGGTAAAGACATCGTGCTTCTATGCTTCGATGACGTAAGAAAAGGCTTGTGCCACCGAACGATTTTCGCCCAATGGTGGCAGGAAAAGACCGGTGAAGAAGTCAAGGAATTCCAAAAAGGTTTGGAGGCCGCCCAAAATGTGCTATTCTAATGACTGTTGCTATTCCGCCCCTAGCTCACCGGATAGAGCGCCCAATCTCGAATTGGAAGGCACCAAGTTCGACTCTTGGGGGGCGGTCTGATGGCAGGTTTCAACTCACCGTCCATACTGTTCCTCAACACTTGGGATAAACCCGAACGTGATTGGAACGGGAATCTGTTCAGGCAGGCACCCGCGTCAGGGTATACGCGATACGTCGAACTGTACGCCGGAGCCTTCGCCAACTGCATGGTCGCCGTGGAGAACGGCTGGAAACCGGAGCAAATCGAGGCGTGCGACGTGTGGGCGTACACCGCAGCGCTCGGATATGCATATAGCGGTAAGCCTCTCACCGAAATGCGGGCAATGATTGACGATTCTCCAGTGCCACTCTCCGGGAACGCTGCGGATGACGCGGCTACCGTAATCATGGCGCAATATCGTATGCGTCTCAGCAAGCACGATGATGTCGATTACTACCGTGAACTTCTGGCTGATCTTGACATCAACGATTCGGAACACGTCGGCCAGCTACGGGAGCGAATCGCAGCGAATATGGTCAAGTTGGGGGGGCTGAGATACGAGCCCACCGACCCGATGAAGTACGCGGAACGCATCATGGACGACCCGCACACCATCGTGTTCGCCAATCCTCCTACGTATCCGGGCGCTTATGAAAAGTTCTTCGATACCGGGGGTAGGTTCCAATGGGCGGAACCTGAATACAACGTATTCAACGCTCCCGTTGATATTCCCAAGCTCTGTAAGCTGTTCGATGGGCGTAAGGCGTTGCTGATCTGCCAGCAGCAGCAAATGCCCGGAAACGCCGCAACTGATAGCCCGGTCTACGCTAGGCGTCTGGGTCTGGACAGTGTGATTTACATGAATTCCAACCGTCCGAACGAGGTCAAACGTCTTGTCGGCGGGAACATGGTGACTGTGGCGTCGTCGAAATCGGCGGAGATACCGATACCGATATTGCCCAGAGATCATCAGATTACCGAACGTTCCGAAATCAAGGTCGTACCGTTACGCGATAGCGCGGCACAAGACTCGTATCTGCAAGTGATGCGGCATAGGATATCGGGAAACGTGAGCCCGATGTGTGTTCTCGTACTAATCGACGGTTACGTTGCCGGGATCATCGGATATGGTTTGCCAAATCCCATGTACACGATTCGCTACGCGGTATTGCGTCAAGCATTCGGGGTATCCCACAAACGGTATCGGCTTACGAAGCTGGTCACGATGATAGCGTTACGTCGTTCCACGTTCCAGCTCTGCGCTACACCCAAGACCCAGATACTCGTCGATGCGTGCGATGGGCTGGCAACCGTTGAGTACACGCGATATCCCGAAGCCAAGGGACTTCGCGGACTGATGAAACTGGACAGACGTGACCGTAAAAACGGACAGTATCAATTGCAGTATAAGAGCGATTGGCACGAAGAGATCGGCTTAAGGAACATTCTCGGACAGTTCCTAGCCAAAGAGAACAGGAGGAAATAATGGCCGATGTCGACACGTCGCAAGAAATGACCATAGCCGACGGTTTGGTAATCAAGTGGATTGACGTGGCCAATCTCAAGGAACAAGACCTGAACGCGCAGGTCATGGAACCACGTAAGTTCGACGCGCTGACCCAGAACATCAAGCTACGAGGGATGTTGGAGTCATTGCCGTACTGTTCGCAACCGAACGGAGAAGGGCCGATAAGTATTGTTTCCGGCCATCATCGTACAAGAGCCGCCGCCCGCGCCGGTATCCAACGTATCCCGGTTATCGTGGACACGAAGCCTATGACACGTTCCACCATAACGGCGAAGCAGATTGCCGCCAACGAACTCACCGGCCACGCCGACGAGAAACTACTGGCGCAGCTGATCACTCAGATGGACAACGTAGACGACTTGTTGCTCAGCGGACTCGATCAGGACAGCCTACCGCACGTCGAACCGCAGCAAATCAACCTGAACAGTTTGAATGTGAAGTACGAGTATAAGAACGTGGAGTTTTTGTTTCTGACCCGCGAATACGAAGAACTTGAACAGTTCGTGGATGATTGCAACTCGGATATGCTCGGGTTGGTGCCTATGGAATTGTACGACGAGTTCGTGCATCAGGTGACATCGTTCGCTTCACGTAACGGAATCAAGAATATGGCTGCTGCGGTATCCAAGATCATCGAGATAGCGAGGAAAGACGCCGAGGAAGAGTGATTACAGGCCGGGCGAGTCCCGGCCTTTTTGTTTGCATCATAAGACACAATGTGATATAATAAATATATCAAGCCAATAGGCTTGCATTATTCCCAAGGAGGACACAATGAACGAGACATATATCCAGACTATTCGCGGCGGCATCCAGCGCGTCATCCACCTTGCCAAAGACCACTGGACTCAGGAGCCCAAACGGTGCGGCTTCAACTACCATCACGAACTCTACGGGTACATCCCAGTCTGCAAACTGTCCAAGCTGATCCGGGAAGCTCGGAACGAAACATGGGAGGAATACGCTTGGCTCTGCTACGAGAACCGCTACCTGACTCTGGAGTAGATAGCTGCACAGATGCTGGAGTGCGAAAGCTATACAAAGTTTTCCACGACGCTGTACGAAACCTTTAAGCAGAAATCCCAGATGGAATCGCATCACACTGTCGCAAAAGTATTCATCAACGTTGACGGCTTCGAATACCGCGCCTTCTGACAAGGCAAAGGAGGAACAAAAATGGGAAACGCTACGGAAATCACTCTCGATCAGGCCCGCGACATGATTCGCAGCATCGATAACCGTCTAATCCCCGAATGCCGCGACTTCGACACATACACCGAGACAGACGATATCTGGCGTATCGGAGATTACGGGTACGTTGACGCCGACGTGTACGAGCAAGCATTCCGGGATTATGAGGAACGTAACGGGAAGACCGAGTGGGCGAGCACTATGTACGTGCTTGAAGGCAATCAGCCGAACCGCCTCGAATTCTTCGTTGAGGCGTACAATCTCGGCGGGATGCCAATGCTGGACGGGCTTTTGGGTGCCCAGTTCGACAACGGGGATGCGGATGAGGTGTATCCGACGAACGGCGAGGCGTGGCCAATCTGACTTAATGCATGTCCTAGTGTCCTAGCGTCCTAATTGGCGTTATTCCGCCAATTCACAGCGACCTAACCCGTCCTACTAGGGGCGCTGGGACATGTCTATGCGTGTCGCTGATTGCATAATCCCACCACATGTGATATATTATATATATCACACCGATCAACAAACAAGGAGTATCGAAATGCGCAAAACACAATACTATGCCGCCGCTCTCAAAGCAGCCGAAGCCGTGCCGGTCATCGCAAAAAAGCGTGCGGGAGTCGAGGGCGTGGAATATGACATAGAGGAATACAGCACGCCGGATGCGTATGATGATCCGTTTCCACCGGCCGCGACGTGGGGGCCAGCATGGTTTGCCTTTGGCAAGAGCTGGAAGACTATTAAGGGCGCGCAACGCTTTTTAGCGTTACAACTCCAATGTCACGGCAAGGGCCTTGCAGATTATGCGAGGCAGTTCCGTATTGTCGCCCGTAAGAGCGAGGCGTGAAGGCTGCCGAGATTGTCGCTACCGCTCCCCAATCAATGCCGAGAAATACAGACATCAGTTTATAACATCACACCACATGTGATATACTTTGTATATCATCACACTATCAGAAAGGAGCATTGAGATGGCAACCAATAACCTCAGTAACAAGTTCATGCAAGTCCTCAACGAAGTCCCAAACTTCGTCACCGACGAAACCGCGCAGGCAGGCAACCGGACTTACAAGTATCTCAACCTCGCCACGATACTCAAGACCATCAAACCGGTTTTCGAGAAGTACGGTCTGGCATTCAGCCAGCGCGTCACGTTCAACAACGAGGGAGAAACGCGGCAGGTCATCGGAACAGTGGAAACCATCATTTTCGATGATACAGACCAGATGGTGGTCTGCTCCTATCCGTTCTTCGTGACCGGCGACCCCCAGCAGGTCGGTAGCGCGATCACTTACGCCCGCCGCTATAGTCTCTACGCGGTGTTGGGCATCTTCCCCGATAAGGACGACGACGGCGCGTATGCCAAGCAGCGTTACGAGACCGCAGACCGTGCGATCAGCGCCGAACAGTACGTCGATCTGGTCAAGTCTATGGATGCGCACAATATCACATCCGCGGAGCGCGGAGACTTCATCAACGGCACTCTGAAACGTCGGGTCAGGGGATGGAATGAACTCACGCAAACCGACCTGAACAGTCTGATGAACGCCGTCAACCGAATGTAAGTGGCATTTCGCGTTGGCGCACTTTTGGGATTTTGCTTAAAACAAACCGATTTATAAGCCCTCTTGTTCTAATAAGGGAGCTGGAATGGAGTATCTGAAATGTTTGACAACGAACTTGCCTTCGACAAAACTGCGTGACTCGCTCGGCGCGGAAACGCTGCTGGATAATCTCGTTCAGGCGTTGACGGCTGATGAGCAGCGTGAGAACTTCGATTATATTGCGCGTTGCTTTGACATTGACCTTTCCGACTGCGAAAGCGAGGCATGAAAGGGGAACGTAAGTAGTCCCCCTCTTATATTCCGGGCTTTCGGGCGTGAGCCTATCAATCACGCCCATCAATCACCGTTGATTATCCACGTCCTACTAGGGTGCTGGGGCATGCCCCCTGCGTGTCGCTGATTGCATAATCCCACCACATGTGATATATTATATATATCAGGCATTGAGCTTGATATATGACCTAAGGAGTTGAACACAAACCATTATCAGTAATCACATTCAATATTCAGCATGAAAGACTTGTGGGCGGGACTCGTCACCCGCCCACACCCAACCGAAAGGACAACATCAATGAAGATCATCAACGTATTACAAGCCCGTGAAACCGAGGCATGGCTCGCCGAACGAGTGGGCCGTATCACCGGCACCAAAAGCGGCGGACTCGCTTTGGAGCACTACGCTCAGACCGACGTAGAGAAACTTAAAGAGTACCGAGACAAGGCGTTGGAACAAGCGAAGAAGGCGAAGACGCCAGACAAAGCCAACGAGTATTACACGAAGGCCCAGAACTACGATGAGAAGATCGTGGACGCCGAAGCCAAGAACAAGCGGCTTAAGGTCGGCGTGGACTTCTGGAAGTTCCTAGCGGAACTGTGGGCAGAACCAGCGGACGGTGAACCGCCGATGGAACGCGGCCACCGTCTCGAACCCGAGAACGTTCAGATCACACTCAAAACGCTTGGCTTCAACCCCGTCGATTGCGTCCCCGATTGCGGTATCTGGGAGAGTGACGACGACGACCGTATCGCGTGCAGTCCAGACGCCTACGAGAACACTGAGAAGCCGACGTGGGCCATCGAATGCAAGTCGCTCGGCTCAGCCTACCATTTGCAGACCGTCGTACCGTGGATGATGCACACGAACGCCATGCGATCTCATATCGTTAACCTCAAACCCGAACTGGTCGAAGTCATTGAACAGGTATTGCCCGAGTACACTCTGGACTCCAAGGCGACCGGCTTCGACTTCATCCCCGACCAGTATAAGGCGCAGGTGCTGCAATACTTCGTGGTGTGCGATTCGCTGGAAGTCCTGTATTTCTCGATGTTCGACCCGCGCGTGGTCGGAACTGCAAACCATCAGGTCATCCCCGTGTACCGTAAGGACATCACCGAAAAGATCGAGAACCATAAGCGTAGCCAGTTGGCCACGCTCCATATCTCCGATGTGCTGGCCGACGCTCTGGGGGTAACCTTCTGATGAAAACCGCAACCATTCTGGAAAGCCCGGACATGTTCGCACTATTCGACGGATGCCCCACATGCAAGCGGAAGGACGCCGTTTATCTGATGACGTGCCACGTGTACGCCCAACAGATGGGCCGTAGGCTCCGTATCGTATCGTCGGGCAGCCCCACCGCCCGGGCGATGCGCACAATCGCCAAAGATCAAGGCGTAATCGTGCGCTACCCGATGATCTTGCTGGACGGATTGATTTACTTCGAACCGCAAGACATCAGCCTTGACGATTACCTAGCGGACGACGACGAAACCGAAGAAGAAGAGGAGGAACCCAATGAAGAATAACATTTTAACCAGCGACGTGCTGGAACTGTTCGACCGTAACCATATCACCGCAAACACTCTGCGTAAGTTCGTGGTGGAGAGCGTTGCCGACTTTCTCGGAGACAACAAGCATGACAAGGTGTGCGGCAAACTGTTCGACCGTTGGTATCAACACGTTCGACGCTCCATCTGGGTCAGTGCCGCTCAATACGCCTTGCAACAGCACGGTTTCGACCACGACAAAGCCACCAACGAGGCGAAACAACTCTACGAAACCCTGTACGCGGACTACAACAATCGGTATCACTGCTGGCGTCGCCACGAGGAAAGGAAAACCGATGAAGACTAATGGCAATTGGTGGACTGCTGTGCTTTCGGCTGGAATCACGGCTGGATACGTAACCACTGTCATACAGCTCTCGCCCGGCCCCGGCTATATGTTCTCCGCGCTCCGCCACAAGCTGACCGTAAAGACCGAGAACCTGTCCAACTCGCTCCCCACGTGGGCCAAGGATTACGTGGACAGTCTCGGAGAACTCGCCTATTGCGGCTGGGGTCTCAGCCCGTGGGGGTCGCTTCCGGTATGGGCGATGACAGCCAAGATCAACCGGGTACGGTTCGGAGTCAAGTGGGTGGCCGGGTGGATTGTGGCCGCTGGCATGGCCGCGTTCCTCCGCCACTCGGCTGAAACGGCGGTGGCGTGATGTTCAGCAGACAACAGGTGCATGTGCTGTTGATTCTTTGGGTGGCTAAGCGACCGCTTACCCATGAGGAAATCGAACGTATGGCGGTTTTAGCGAAGTATGACGATACTCCGCAGGGATTGAGGACGCGCATGATCGAGCTTGAGCGTTCCGGTCATGTGTACCGTGTCGATCGGGATGGTGTGAACAGTCGGCACCGTCATTGCTGGCGGTTCGCGCTGACTGACGATGGGCGCGAAGCCATTAGTGAGCTGTTTGGCAAAACAGAAACAATATGATATGATCGATATATCACACATCGTATGGAGATGAAACATGCGCAAGCAAAACAAAATCAAGACCGTAATCAACGGCCAAGAAGTCACCGTGGAACAGGACAGCCAGACCGGCCAGTTCTTCACACGACAGAACATCGACAACATCCCAGTTGACTACGCGACTATCAGCGACAGGGTGACCATCGGCCAGTGCATCAAATACTGGAGGATACGCCACGGGTATTCACAGGCGGAACTAGCCGAACGAATCGGCGTATCCAGCCCAAACGTAATAGCCATGTGGGAAAACGGACGCCGCAAACCGCAAAAGCAATACCGGTTGCGGTTGGCCGAACACCTCGGCTATGACATCCTGACCAAAGACTAGAACCTTGCACGATTAATCCAATCATCATCATCACACCAAAGGAGCAACAATGAACACCATCAACTATCTGACCTCGATCATCAACCTCTTACAGAAAACCCCACAAGCACAAGAAATCATCGACACCCAAGGACTCGGACAGGAACTCACGTTCGGTCAAATCGGGATTAAAGACGCCACAGCGTTCCTCAAACTCTACGCCTTTCTGAGCAGCGTTGAAGGCGTTAAGATCACGGACCTTCATGAATGCAAGACAGACACCGATAGGCAATATTTCTTCAAACTCGTCTCCCCGATAACCTTGTACTTCTTCTACTGCGAAGGAGTATCCGAGTGAGCAAAACAGACCCGGATATCGAAACCCGTATGAAGGTGTTCAACCGTGACCACGGGAGGTGCTTCATCTGCGGGCAATTCTTGAGCGCCTACGCTTTCAACCTGCACCACAGGCGTATGCGCTCCCACGCTTGGGAAGGATTAAACCTACCCAGCAACCTGATTACCGTCTGCGGCTCGGGTACTATGGGATGCCACGCACGCATCCACGCCCACCCAAAGGAATCATACGTAAAAGGATGGCTGGTCAGCGCCTACAACGATCATCCAGAAACCGTTCCAGCATTAAGTGAATACAGGAACCGTGAGTATCTGCTAAACAACTAAAAAAATTATCCCGGCATTAGTCATCAAGACCAGTGCCGGGCTAATTTAATCGGTCATCACACCATCGCTCGAAAGGAACAACACCAGTCTACCACTTGGAAACACCAGTGTAGATGTGGTTCACGCTTCCTCACGCCACCCCTGCGGGTAAGCGTCCGGGGTCCACACGCAACCGTCGTAGATGCACGTGTAGTGTTTCCCGTTGTAGGTGATTTTGTCGCCTACATGATAGGCGTCGTGCGCGCCGGTAGGCTGCTTGTATTCCGGCCACTCGTCGGCCGGTTCCTCGGGTTCGCCGGGGTCGGTTGATAAGCCGGATTCCAGCTTGCTCAAACGCTCCTCGACGGTTGTCTCCCATTCCTCGATGGCCTTCACGCGGTCGGCCAATGGGGCGTAGGAATCGTCGGGCTTGGCGTTCGTCTGCGCCTGTTCGAGAAGCTGTTTCATCTCCTCCTCGGTAAGTTCGCTCATCGCATACATGGTCTTGATGCGCTGGGTGAGGTCTGCGAGGTCGTAGCCTCCGGCGTTGATGATGGTTTGGAATGTTTCGAACATTGGTTATGCTCCTTGGCGGAACAAGTCGGATGCAATTGTCATCATTACCTCACTTGGAGATGCCTGCGTAGTGGACGCCGAACATTCCTGCCACGCCGGAGCCGACCAGAGCGCAAGCGCCACCCATCACGGCCACCCATGACGGCACGTCCGGCACGGCGCTCACGAAACTCAGCACCGCACCGGCGATACCAACCAGTCCGGAAATCAGATACGCCCACTTGCGAGTAGCGGCGTTGAACGTCGGCACGTAATTATCATTGCCGTCCGCCACTTCGTTATTGATCTCGGTGTCCTTGGTCGGCTCACCAGTATTAATGCTCATAACAAACCTCCTATCGATAGTTTACTTGATGCGGATTGTCTGGCCCGCGTAGATCACGTCAGGGTTGGCGATACCGTTCAACGCCACCAGATTGGAAACACTGGTACCGTATTGGGCGGCGATACCACTCAATGTGTCACCGGGCTGGATAGTGTACGTCGTAACGGACGGTGACGGTGTAACGGACAGTGACGGTGCTCCGCCCGGCAGTTTCAGTACCTGACCCGGATAAATCAGATTCGGGTCGGCAATGCCGTTAAGCTGCTGGAGAGTCTGCCACGAAGTCCCAAACTTGGCGGCGATACCACTCAGCGTGTCCCCCGACTGCACCGTATACGTGCCGCTACCGGGCTGAACCGTATTGGCAGTGCCATTGATATTCAGCACCTGACCCGGATAAATCAGATTCGGGTCAGACAGATTATTAATCTGCGCCAGCACCTGCCAGCTAGTCCCATACATCGACGCGATACCACTCAACGTGTCACCAGAGCGCACAGTGTACGTGCCAGACGCGGGAGTAGACGGAGCAGGAGCGGAAGGGGTCGGCACGTTGGTCACACTCGAATGACCAGCCTTATACGCATTCCAAGCGTCCACATCACCATAGAACTTGTCAAGGTCAAGACTGCCTGAATATCCGGGCAGACGACCATTCCCCGAATACTGGCGGATAGCGCACGCATATGCGCCCTCGTTCCACGGCGTATCCTGATACCCAGTAGCGTCCATATTCGCGTACTGGGCTACCCACAATCCACGATCACCAATGTTCTGCACGTCGTTAAGCATGGACGCTCCCACGTAGACGATAGGCTGGGAGCCTGTACGCTCGTACACGCGGTCACAGAACGACCTAATCCACTGCTGAGCAGACGCGCCAGACCCGACCAGTCCGTTACCCTGTTGCTCCCAGTCCAAGCACCATACGACCTTGCCGACCCAATTCGCGCAATTGTTCACAAAAAAGTCAGCTTCGGAGACGGCGTCACCACCGTTGGCGTAATGGTATACGCCCACACACTTTCCCAGACTCAACGCCTGTTCCACCTGCCGAGCACAATCCGCTGAAACGTACCAGCATCCCTCTGTTGCCTTACTGATGACGAAATCACACGGTACAGCAGACAGGTCTATACCAGCCTGCCAATTGCTGATGTCGATACCGTTCAAAGCCATCGAAACTCCTCCTATAGGCTGATCGTGTAGAAGAACAGCCACGCCATGCATAAAACGGCGTAAGTCGTTATCAGGACGTGGACTATCAACGAGACAACGGCGAGCAACACTACAAGGATCACGCACCGTTTGAAACGTCTCATAGGCTCATCTTATCATCGAAAACGAATCGATATTATTATCACCGATAATGCCCGTTATGTGCGGGATAGCGGCCAGTGGGTTGCCTCGTATTACCATCAGCATTGGACTAATTGGGATTTGTTTATCAATTATTTAGCGCGTATTGTCCGCGTCGAGTGCAATGGTGCGAAAACTGGCTCAGGCTCGTGGGATAGTATAAATGCTCCGTTCAAAATTCCAAATAAATGCGTTTCAAAAAGACAGTTAAATACTGTAGTGATTGTCCAGAACGGAGGTTCCACTACGAAAATGTTATCTGTTCGCGCAGATGGAACTGTTTTGTTGGCTAATCAAGGCGGGTCAGGTTCAGCGAATCCTTGTTTGGGTGGGATAACGTATATTTACTAGTCAATCCTTTCCTGTTTTCAGTTAGATTCTACAGGGTTATATATGAGACCTTTTGCCAATATCACATATAACGTCGGGTCATGGAGTAGTGCCGCGTTTTCGTACACTATCAAATGACATTCAGTTATCGCCTGCCAGTTCCTCAAGCGATGCAATACGGTCGCGTAGATCATCAGGCAACGACGGTTTAGGATGATTCTCCAAAAATTCAGGGTCGATAATCTCGCAGAACTTGGACAGCCAGTGCCCCAACGCGCGAATATAACCCGTCTCCAAGTCGATGGTGTATTGCAACGCGTCACGGTTCTTGATTAGTGCGTTTATCTTCTGGTCTTGGGCGTCGATCTGTCGTTTCATATCCCCCTGAGCCGAGACCAGTGCTTGATATGCGCTGGTCAGGTCTGAACGGCGGTTCATTACCCATGTTATGAGTCCTCCGATGGCTACGCCGCCTACGCCGATGATTGCTGTGACAATTTCCATTATGGTTCCATCTTAGACCGAAACTATAATACCCCTCATGTCATGAACGAAGGGACATGAGACAATACCGTTTATCATGTTATCATGTGACGAACGGAAACTACGTTGGCTCAATCTCTGTAGGCCAGCAATTGACAGCAAATGACATATTCCGCCCGTTGGGAAGTTTCGTTGTCCCGATTCCGAGTAATGTTGTGGTGCGGGCGTAAGGTGGAACGCCAGTGTGACCGGTTCGGTCGGCTTATTACCGAGCGAACCCTATGAGGGAATTGACACGCAACGGCACATTGGCATTCAGCAGGGAACCGAGATTAAGCACGATGGTGTTGTTCTGTCGCATGACTCCGTTAATCCAGATTCCAGTCGTATTCCAGTCTCCGTTCATGACACTGATGCACGGGGCACTGATGTACCCGGTGATGCCATGCTCTCTTGCGAGAGTTTGCAGCTCGGACTCCGAATATAATTCGGGGTTGACCGTATCTCTCGATGATTTGATAACCTTGGTGTGAGCGAAGACAATCATTTCCTGCGGTGTATCGGACGACTTCCACTCACCCTCGTTCCTGACATAATGGGCATTATCGGCAATAGTCACAGCCTCCTGCCCGTCCATAGCGTCAATGGTGTTAAGCTGGGTAAGATCACGCGCCATCAGGATAGCGCTGTTACGAATCATCGGAGCCACATCAGACGCGACACCGGCATTGACCTTGGCAATCACAAGACCGTTGATATTCGAGTCAGGCGTACCCGCCGTGAACACCTTGAGCTGGCCGCGTGGAGTCGTACCGTGCGACTGCGAAGGGTCTTCCACAGTGACCGCGATCTTGTAATCGTTGGTGGAGTCCGCCAGTTGCACGGTCGTGTCGGTTGTGATGGCGTAGGTGTACGCGCCGAGGCCATCCCACGGGCTGATGGTACCGCAATGAGCCTTGACCGTAGCAGTCAGACCGCTCACCGTGACCAGAGGACTCGGAGAACCGTAGCGGATACCTGACAGCCCGTTGAACGCGGTACCGTCTGACGGCAGAAGCAGAGGATTGATGGCATGCCTGTAATCGTCCGCCGTGTACTCCGGGGAACCGTTCTTCGCGGTAAGCGGGTGCATGATAATAGCCATAATCATTCCTCCGAATCGTCTACGACCATTTTATCTTTGTCGGTGGATAGAGCATCAACCTTAGCTTTGAGCGCGTCCAATTCATCCGCTACCTGTTGAGCGAGTCGGAGCGCCGCCACACCAAGCATGGGGTAGTTGATACCTACCAACGTGCCGTCTTCATCGTATTCGCAGAAGAAACCCAATCCGTTTTCATCCAGATCGTCGGCGATCATGCCGACCAACGGCTGCGCGTCATCAAGATTCAGGTTCTTGTCATCCTTCATCCGATATATGCACCACTTCACCTTGCGGAGAGCGGCAACGGGGATGTAGTCGTCCGCGTCCACGATATCGGTCTTCACTGCACGAATCGACTGAGCCGTGCCCATAGTGCCGTCAGACAACACCCACACCGCGCGCCAACTGCCTGACGCAAACACATTGTTATAAGCGTTGGTGGTACCAGCCCCCCCACGATTGGGAGCCAATACCCCCCAGTTCCACATCTGAGTTTTAACGTCAATCTCGGCACGGGTATAGCTGTTGCGAGTAATGCTTTCCTGCACACGCTGGTCAAGATTGTTCGTCAGCGTCTGCACTTCTTCATACATCTCCGTGATCTGATCGACCATAGGTTTAACGCTGTTGACGATGCTCGGCGGCAGTTCCTGCAACTGGCGTTTAATGTCCGAGAACTGGCGTGCTGTAGCGTCCGCGCTATCTAGACTGAACTTGAATTTGCTCGGCATTCGTGTCCTCCTGCTGCAACGTTGGGGTGATAGTCCAAGCTCCACTGAAGTCTATCTCGTACCCGATGATACGGGCTTTACCGTGATTATGGTCGGGGAAATGCTCGGCGTCTTCTTCCACTGTCCACGATATGAGGTCGCCCGGCTTCCATTCCTCATACACCATCGGAGCGGAAAGCAGACTCAAGCCCATAGTGATGGTCTGGGTACCGTTCTGCATCTGCAACAACGAGGACTTGGCGTGTTCGTTCAGCGTACTCTTGTTCGTGATGCTGGTGGACGGTTGGAACACATATTCCAGCATGGGCCTGTTAGGTTGGTTTGCGATCATCCAATCGGATTGCGGACGGTCTCCAGCGTCAGCCGTACTCACAGCCATTACCGCGTTAGCGCCATACCCGTTCGTGTAATCCTCCAACAGGTTGAACGTGGTCATAACGCTTTCGTCGAACGTCGTGCTTGGCGTGGTGGAGCCGATATGGTCGGCGACCGTCATCACAGGTTCATAATGCCCGTCGTTGATGGCACGCCATGATGTACACCATTCCGGCCCGTTCAGCACGTTGGCAAGCTCTTGCAGCACGCTTAGCAGGGTCTTGTCGCTTTCGGCTTCATATGTGCGGTCGCGTTTGATCTTACTCGGGGACGCTTCGACAACGAGGTTGAAACGGTGGTTTTTAAGCGTGGTGGTTACGAGGTCTTCCACGATCTCGCACTGGTCACGATTCGTGTACGTATGATCCTGTACGTACACGTTATCGAGGTAGTGTTCGACGGTTGCCAACGTCAGTGTTAATCCATCTCCGCGCATTGCACGCTCGCGTTTGACCACGATACCGCCCCACAGGACGGTGGATTCGCGCAACAGGAGTATGGCGGCCTGATACGGTGTGGTGGCTTCATCCCAATTGCGGGGAGCGTTGCGCCACGGGAGCGTGGCTGTTTCGCTGGTTGTTTCCTCGAACCGGTACGTCAGGTGGGTTAGTTGGAGGTCTGGGAGTTCGGCTATCACCGTGCCGTCGTTCAACGTGACGGCGACGAACTGCAAGCCTGAACGCTGCCACAGCACACGCGCCGTGTCAGAGTATAAGCCGTTCGACTGCGGCAATCGGTTAGAAATAAGAGGCATCCGGCACCTCCTTAGATGTAAGCCGGGTTGAACGTGACCGTCATCTGTGCGTTATCAGATGGTTCCTCGGCGCTGAACATCCAAATATTCTCCCCGACCTCCGCGTAGCTCCATTCTCGTCTGGTCACACTGCCACGTGCCGGATCGGTGCCATCGATAAGAATCTCATGAGTGGCACCGTTGATAAGAATGTAATGACCATTACCCAAACTGAGATCGAACGCCATGATATGTCCACTCGGACTATGCTCAACCTGCGGATTGACCACAGGCCCATCGATACGAATCGTCACCGGACTCGGAGCACTACCCGTGTTAGTAAGGCGCACGCTACCCGACACGATTGTTTCAGACCACACCCACATTGATTCACTGCCCGTATTGATATCCTCGAAATGATAGGGGAACGTCATACCGCCCTGAGTGTGCGGCAACCCGGTTTTTCCGCTCACTGACTGAATATCGTAAAGATACGAGTCCAAAGCGGTCAGACCAATACTAAACTTCAGGATGTTGACGCCAGCCCACTCCACCAATGGAGCGGAAGACGATTGCATGACCTGCACCTGACGGCTGATGTTCCCCAACTCCACGACAAGCGACTGACTGGTGATATTAAACGAACGTTTGAACGCATCCCAAGCGTTGATGCAGTTTTCCGTGCATTTGCCGATAATATGACCCTCAACACTGATCAAGCGACCCTGAGCCACTGGAATATTGCTAAACCATCCGTCAGACCATGCTTTGTCTTTGGTCTGCAAGGTCGAACCAACACCGTCGAACAATCCCGAAACGTTCTGAAACGTCACATGCCACTCGCACCCGTATGAGTCAGTCCCATACAAGGGGAACCCGTTCAGGGTCAAACGGGCATCGCGCGGATCAAGGGTAAAGATAGCCATACCCTCAGTCTACCCGCGCGGCTTGTCACACGTAATGGAAATTAATCACCCTCACGGTTTCCTGAGCGGCTGCGTTCGGGTCAAGAGCGTTCACCGTGATAGGCGCGCTCACACGCGGGCCACTGTTCGCGTTCAAATTCACCGGGTTGGGCATAACAGGCATGGGCGTCACGATGGACGACGGCAGAAGAGAATTCACCATGTCTTCCACCGGGCGAGTGGCCGCACGCTCGTTCTCCGATACGCCACGGCCAAGACCAGCAGGAATCATCCGACCGATCTCACGATCGAACACCTTAGACGGGGACGCGATACCCAGCAGGCTCTTGGCACCGTCGATAATACCGCCAACAGCGTCTTTGACTGCTGAGATGGCACCGCCGATGGCGTTAGTGATGCCGTTAATCAGACCTTGAATAATGTTCTGGCCTGCACTCAGCAACCATGATCCGGCTCCACTGAACACGCCCATGATACGGCTTGGGATACTGGTGATGAAATTCATCATCGAGCTTACGCCACTGCTGACAGCACTGGTGATGCCACTCCATGCACTGCTTACCGCGTCCTTGATGCCGTTCCATACACTGCTGAAAATACCGCTTATGCCGCTCAGCACGCTTGAGATGACGCCTGACACTGCATTGATGGCACCGGAAACGATACTTTGGATACCGTTCCAAACACTGGAAACGATATTCTGGATACCTTCCCATACCCCAGACCAGTCGCCGTTAATCGCGGCCAATACGGTGGTGATTATCGCGTTGATAACGTTCATAACGGATGTGACAATCGTTTGGATGAAGGGGAAAACCGCGTTAATGACACCCTGAATCGTTGAACCCCACGATTGAAACGCTGACTGGATTACCGGAAGCACGGCCTGAATCAACGCAGCGATGTTATTAATCACCGGCGTTACAGCAGTCGCGATAACGCTCATAGTTTGCCCGATGTAGCTCACCAAGGTAGACAACACTGGTGCAATGGTCTGTATTGCGGCCGTGATAATAGGCATGATGGCATTACCGAGATTCTGCAAAGCACTCATTAGCGGCTGGAGTGCCGGAAGCACCGTCTGAATCGACGAGGCGATGTTATTAATCACCGGCGTTACAGCAGTTGAGATGACACTCATAGTTTGCACGATGTAGCTCGCCACGGTAGCTAACCCTGATGCGATGGGCTGGATTGCAGGCATGATGGCATTGCCGATATTCTGTAAGGCACTCATAAGCGGCTTGAGTGCCGGAAGCAACTGAGATTGCACCATTCCCACAACTGGTTGAAACGCTGTTTGGAACGTTGTGCCGATTTGTGAGAGAATCGGGCCGATAGTCTGCACTAGTCCCGTAAACACGCCGCTAAGTCCGCTGATTCTCTGCGCCAACATGCTGATACCGGATGTCAACGGGCCTTTGAACTGGTCAAGAATCGTCGTACCCACACCAACCACGGACGCTTCCAAATTACCCATCGCACCTTCAATAGTGCTGGTGCTGGTAGCGGCTTCCTTCGCGGCGTCCGTCATACCCAAGTCCATTATGGCTTGGTTGAATTCATCCGCGCTGATCTCGCCTTTCTCCATCGCTTCGCGGAAGTTCCCCGTATAAGCACCGTTCTTCAGCATCGCTTCCTGAAGCTTGCCCGACGCGCCGGGAATGGCGTCGGCCAACTGGTTCCAGTTCTCGGTGGTGAGCTTGCCAGCGCCAGCGGTCTGCGTAAGCACCATGCCCACCGAGCTGAACGTTTGCGCGTTACCGCCCGCGACAGCGTTCAAGTTGCCAGCCGCTTCGGCCAGTTTGTCGAAGCCCTGTACTCCGTTGGCGGCAAGCTGTGCGGTCACGTTACGGATATCGCTGATGCTATAAACGGTCTGGTCGGCGTAAGTCTGAGTGCTGGCGGTGAGCGCGTCAATCGTACCCGTATCCAGTCCTGCGAAGTTCAGCGTGCTTTTGAACTTGTCCGCAGAGTCGGAGGCTTCGATAATGTCTCCGGTAAGATCACCGATGGCGTCCACAGCCATACCGATACCCGAGGAAACAAGACCGCCAACGGCACCGGCGGCGGCACCGAACTTCCCTAACCCGCTGGAAGACTTGCTTGAAGATTTATCAACGTTCCCAAACGCCTCATCAGCATGTCGCGCCGACTCTTCGATCTGACGGCTACCCGATTGAATATCCTTTACGCCAGCGTTCCAATCGCCGGTGTTGATCTCGGCGTCTAGAGTCAGTGTCGAGTCTGCCATCACACGTCCTTCCCGAGTTTTTTGATAATCGCGTTAATCCTGCGGTCGCCGTGCTTGCTGAACGCGGCGGCGATGCAATCGAACGTCATAAGATATTGTTCCGCCAGTCGCCGCCGTCGGATACGGCGTCCTTCCCTGAGCAGTTTCATCATCAGGGAAGGAGACACGTTGTTTTCCAACACGTCGCGGATAGCCTGCCACCCATACAAGTCACCAAGCTCGGCGAGGATGTGAACGCTCGGAAGCGGCTTGCGAGCCGCCTCCTTCTGTTTGTAACTCTTCATCGCCTCCCGCTCGGCGGGAGTAAGCAGGCTATCCCATGACTTCATTATTCGCCTTTAATGTCGACCGTGATGTTCTTCGCCATAAGCCCGCACAACGCGGTCATGGCACGCTGATAGGCAAGGTCGCTACGCTTACGGGTTTGTGAAGCCCACTCGGAGAATTTATCAGCTGGACTCATAAGGCTTTCGACCAACGGGAAGATAATCTTTTCAGCGGTTTCTAAAGTCTCATGGTTCGCCACGCCAGCGCTCAGCTTGTCAATAGTCTCCGCATTATCCAAGATCGTGAGCATATCCTTTGAGCCGAGCGGTCGCATGGTGTACACGGTGCCGTCGATTTTCACGGTGAGGGTGCGGAACGCTTCTCGGGTGTCGATGCTCAAAACAGGGGTAGTCATTGTTGCTCCATTCGTGTGATATCATGGGACTGTTCCCCTTCGGAAACTTCTAGAACTAGCGCCCGCCACCCGACCGTGACAGCTACGGTGGCGGGCGTTACTTATGCTCACGCACCGGCGACCTTAAAGTTAACCACGGTTTGAACAGTGCCAGCCTTGAACGTGACGGTACCCGCACCAGGCTGCTTAAACTGAATATCCCAAGTACCATCCCCGTTGTCCGTAGCGACAGCCTTAGCAGTTCCAGCTACGGTGGCGGTGATGGTACCAGTGGCACCATTCGGAGACGCCATCACATTCACAGTCACATGATCGTCGACCTTGCCCGAGATGTTCTCCGGGGATGCGGTAAGCGCGGTGACCTGAACGTTCTCCGTCTTGATGGTGCCGGAATCTTCGTCGTAGTACGATGGGTTATCCAGATCAAGTTCGCCCATGACGACGGCACCGTTCGCGCCGGAGGCCATCGAACCGGACAGCTTAACCACGAACGGGTCGGACAGGCTCACGGTGAACTCGCCGCCAGCGCTGATTAGCGACTGCGGAATACGGAAGTCCTGCGCTGATGAATGGCCATCGCACACGTTATGAATGATAATGTCACGCGGAGTGTTTGAAACGCATTCATTGCCGCCGAAACGCACCTGACCCGTCTCGGACAGCGAACCGGAGATAACGCGCTTGAACTTCGCATTATGGTACAGTTCCGGGAACAGCATACCGAGGTAGCGGACGCTCGGACAGATAATGTTCAGATCGAAACTCATTTCCTCGTAGGAACCGTTCGGCACGTTAATAGTACCGGACTGCGAAGCAACCTCGGTAGTGCCGGGAGTCAGAGTGATGCTACCGGCTTCGTCCTGCACGTAGTCGGGGCTGATTACGAGGTCGTCGATGTAGACGGTCTTTTTGCCAATCAGGGGGTAGGAGGCCATTGTAATGTCCTTTCGTCGGGCGGGACTGCACACGCGCGACTAATGGACGATTCCTATTCTACCGTTGCCGGGTCGAGTTTGTAATCCACGTTGAACCGGATGCTTTTCACCCAGCGTCCTTCCCCGTCGATGGCGTCCATATCGATGGCGGTCGCCGGATGCACGCGAATTGATACAAAGTCTATATCAGCTATGGGGTTGCAGGTCAGTTGGCAATAGTCATGTAGTCGATTGTTGATGAAGTGCAGGAGTCGGAGCATCAGACGGCCTTGTTCGATCACGTCAAAATAGCGGCTACTGATAGTGAGCTGATCTGTGTAGAGGTCGCCGTTGATGTCAACTGTGTTCGCGTTGACCCAGATGCCCTCGGCGTTCGTGACGCTACCCGTGTCCAGTACTGGGCTGGTGCCGAAGAACAATGTCTTTCCGTAAGTGCCGAAACCCTCGTTCTGGAGGGTCATGCACATAGCCAGATCAATCATAATGGCGCTCCTATCCTAGGTTGAAATATGATTTAGCACGGCTAGCGGCAGTGTTCCTAGCCCGCTGGAGGTAGCGTACCGTGTTCGGGTGCAACCGGTTCGTGTATTCGCGGATACGAGCGTAAGGCACGCGACTGTTGCCGAACGTGATACGCCACTTCACGGTGGAAAGCTGCTGGAAACGTCCGCTGTTACGCAAAGCGCCGGTGAGTACGGGAGCGTTCTGCCGTGCCATCTTGAGGATGTCCGTCATCATTCTCACGCCACCCTTGTTCAACTGTTGTGTGGAGAGTTTGCGCGCCCAATCAGCGGACAACTGTAACCGGTAGCTCATATGCTGTCCCTGCCATACGGGTTCCCGTACACGGTGATGAACCGAGTCTCCCCCATGTCCATATCATCGCCGCGACTGGCTTGCGTGACTTGGTACACTCTGCCATCGGAAAGTTCCAACATGAGGTCAGGCCATAGTTCCATGTTTTCCAGAAGACTCTTGGGAACCGTGTCCGTTTGGATGTGGAAGCGTCGGCTGCTGATACGTGAACCGTATTCGGTCGGCTGGTCGGACTGGGTGGAGTGCTTCACAATTACCTGCAAGTCGGCCAGTTGTTCGTTAGGCAGACCGGGAGCCGTGTACCGCCAAAGCGTAGCCGTCTGGACTTGGTTAGGGAACAGTCGGAACGGGTCACAGAGCGTTGCCATAAGCGTAGTCACCTCCCACGTAATCCTGCGGGTTGAGCCACCACGGCAGATTGCAGTGCTTGCGCGGCATGGAGAGAATACCGCCGCTGTCTCCGCCGTTCCTGCATAGGCTCCACTGATTGACAAGCGAACGATACGGGGTCAACGCACGTTCCATAGCTGTCTCGTTGATTGTTGCGTAGCTCACGCTCACATCCTCGATGCTTTTCGATGTGATGCGGTCTGTCTGTTCAAGAACGCTCTGGTCTGCCTCGATAACAGCCGCCAAGACCGAAGATAATGGGGCGGGGAGCTTGGCGAACCCGTGCGTTCCGGTCACGCTGACTGCCGTGCCTACAGAGAGACGTTGCGCGATGGTCAGGCAATTAGTGTACATGGTTTCTGGCTTCCATCCGTCGCCCGTATCGTAGTTCACCCGGTAATCGAGTTTCACGCCGTCGGTTGTCTGCACGTTGGTGACCGCCGAGTACCATGCCAAGAGTGCTACGTGGCTACCGTCTCCTACTACGATTCCCACGTAATCATCGGTAATCTGGAATAGGGTTTTTTGGCATAGGATGTTGGCGAGGTTTGCGAGCGCTGCATCCTTCCACCGCGCGTAGGTCGCGTCTCCCACCTGATTGATTACGCTTGCGTCGATGTCCATTATTGCTCCTTCCGAAAATGAGTTAGGCCCTACCACCATTCTAGTGATAGGGCCTAGTGCGGTGCAGTCCCGCTACTGTTTAGGGTAGCGTGTCAGGCGGACTCCATCAGACCTGCTTTGATCAGAGCGTTCACCACGTCGGCAACAGAACCGGACGACGGGTTAACGTGAGCGGCCTTAGTGATCGAAGCAGCGGGACCAGCTGGGCCAGCAGGCCCCTGCGGACCACGCTCACCCTGCGGGCCAGCAGGCCCCTGCGGACCCGTCAAAGACACTGGTTCGCCGGACTTGTCCACGAAGTTAATGACCTTAACCGTGCTCAGGTTGTCTTCTGGCAGCGCTTTGCCGCCGACTCGTGCGTACATTTCAGCGTCCATTATTCACCTTTCGCTTGATGACCACGGCGGACTTCTCCGCGTCCAGACCGCCACCAGCGTAGATTTCCTGAAGATACTCGTTAGTGTTGGTGGACAGCGCGAAGTTGGTGAAAGCCTCGATGGAGGTATCGCCAACCACTGCATAGTGGGACGCGGCCATGACGACGCCCATAGCGGTGGCATCGTCCGCGTCCGTCCACCATTCCGGGGTAATGATCTGGTTAACGCCGAGGGCGCGGGCCAGAGTATCGTCACCGCCGAGAGCAATGTACGTATTTCCGTTAGCGTTCGCGGACGTCAGCAGGTCGGCCACGGTGTCAGCGTTGCACAGCAGCACCTTGTTGCCCTGAGCGCGAACCATGTGGGAGGCACGCACGAAGTCCATCAGCGGAGTGTCATCTGTCATGGTGTAGGAGAGCGCGAAACGGTTGCCACTCCACTCGGGCGACTGGTCTGCTGCGTCGGTCATGACGGAACGGAAATGCGCCATGTCCGTATAACCACCA
>OAVH01000427.1_pt1 | contig 31417 bp, 24 predicted proteins | sample 1495281 | NCBI WGS metagenome assembly OAVH01 (sample SAMEA2580082, study PRJEB22360) | human gut metagenome | biome: human gut; feature: human-associated habitat; material: faeces | place: Denmark | collected 2008/2010
CGCCGGGCCGACTCACTTCGGATCGGGCGCTACACCAACTTTCTCGACACTACCGTATGCTTTTGACCCGGCGCGATACTCAGATATTTCTGAGGCGGTTGACGAAGTTTATACGCACTATGCCGCGCAAGGCGTTTCGGAAGTTTGCACATCTACGTTACGGGCTTAGGTTTCTTCAAGCGAGCAGGCCGGTTGCGTTATTTCGAGCGATTTTTCTAGTCTAGACGACAAAAGGCAAAGGATTTGATGGGTATAAAACGCGGACGTTTGTGGGCGGATGCTCAAATCTATTGTGGCAATCGGGCGGTTGAAAAAGATATTTCAACCGCCCGATTGCCAGGTTCGTCGGAGGAGATGTCCGATTCCGACTCTCTTGTAGGAAGAGCTTGAGATCGTATTGGCCAAGGGCAATCTTAAAGCAGTCTCATTGGCAAATCTTCGCTCCTGTTGTGTTGAGGTGTAAGGTATCAGTGATTGATGTTTTGTGGCGGGTAGATTGGGGCCTTCCTTGATTCGATGCGTTCTCTCGAGGTTCATCAGAGCAAAAGGGGCTTTCGTCTTCATTGCTATCACGGTGATTGGAACCGCTCTCTCCTATGCCATGCCATACGTGAACGGGAAATTCTTAGATTTTCTTCTCGGTAACCGCAGCGAAAGAGACGCCGTACTCTTCGCGCTCCTGGTTGCGTCAATAGGAGTTTTCTCCACCCTCTTTACTTATTTTGCAGGAACACTTTCCATTCGCATAACCACGAGACTTTCCTTTGATCTTCTTAGGGAGGCCGTCTTGCGTTTTGAAAGAGACGATTACTTGGTGAGTCGGACCATCGATCCAGCCTATACAACGCAACGGATTATTTCCGACTCCAGCGTGGTCTCATCCTTCGTTTTGGCGAATTTTATCAGTGCGCCGCTGTCCATTGTAGCCATTCCCATCGTATTGCTTATCATATGGTCAATTGATTCAACTCTCGCGGTGTTTTCCATCATTCTCCTCATCGTGTATTTCTGTGTAATTACTGGGTTGAGGAAACTTTTGTATAGGGTCACGTATGAGAAGAAAGAGGCGGACAGCGCCTTTTACGCCGCAATTGCATCGCAGCTTAATCAGATTCTCAACATTCAACTGACATCTTCGTACGGCAAGAGCGAACAAGCGCTCGACGCTGGGTTTAAGAGCTATTTTCCCAAAGTTTTGCGCTCCGGAAAGCTATCATATTCTCTGACATCGCTCGATGGTCTTTTCGCAGCGTTGTTTCAAGCGGTGATACTTGTTGTTTCCGGAGTACGAATCATTAACGGAACTATGTCAATAGGCGAGTACACTATCATCGGTACATACTTCGCGGTTCTCTTTAAGACTTTGAAAAGTATGATGTCATTGTTCAAATCCTATCAAGATGCCAAAGCATCATGGGATAGGACGGCTATCGCGACGAGAGAAAAGGAGAGATCGGGGTGGAATCGGACCGATTTAGCTAAACTCGATGAAATAAATGACATTTCGGTATCTGATTTGGAATTCTCGGTTGCCCTTCCAGACGGATCTGTCCGAGAGGTCCTCGGCGGGTTTTCTTTCAAGTTTTCCGGTCCTGGTACATATTGCATAGTTGGGGAAAACGGAAGAGGCAAGACGTCACTTCTTTACTTGATGCTCGGGCTATACTCATCGAAAGGCAAAGTAAAATACAACGGCGTGCCAATCGAAGAATGCGACTTGGATTACATACGTGCGAGAGAGATATCGTGCTGCCCACAGTCGTGCTTCGCGCCGGACGAAACGGTGAAAGAGCTGTTAGAGTATTTCGACACGCCCTTTTCTTCCTATCACCGGGGTGTAGATGGCCTACTTTCGCTGGAAAACAGCGTGAAGGAGTTGCTCGGGAAACGTTGCTCCGCGCTTTCGGGCGGTGAGCTGCGCCGAGTGTACTTATGGTCGGCGATTTCACGCAAGTCGTCAGTTTTGGTACTCGACGAGCCCACGACTGGGTTAGACGCTGTAAGCCGCGCCGAGCTTGCGGCCTATGTTAAGCGCAACAAGCAAAGCCAGCTGATCATCGTTGTCTCTCACGATGACGAGATGGTCGGCGCGGTAGAAGGGGTAGTGGATTTAGGCAGCATGTACCAGGGTAAATGATGACAAGTGTAGTGCTACCCAACTGGCAGAGATAACAAAAAGGCGATGCAGATGCACGTAGCATTCAGGCGGTTCGGACTCGGTGCCTTCACGCCATCGCAACGCTTTCAGATATAGTTCTCGTTCTCTTACTAAAGGAAACTTTAGTCTACGTCATCTTGTCGAGACAGAGGTGAAGCGAAGTGTTGCCGCGACGTATCTTATTCCAGGTGGCTCAGTATCAGCGTGAGAATCGCACCAAAGTGTACTTACGATTCTCGTGTCCCACGGACAACATGAGCTGAGCATTGAGGTTCCACCCTTTGCTGCAACTACACGGGGTTGGACGGCAATGAATATGCCGGGCCGCATACCACGCGCAGCGGGGGTCCATGTCCCAGTATGTTGCCTACAGCAGCCTCGATGTCCACGCACACATCATCTCTGCCTTCGCGTTCAATCCATTTGCCGGAGAGTGCGAGGGTTGCCAGGCCGTAGAATTCGAGCCGAACAAATGAAATGCGGTATCAGCGCATAGGATTAAACTGACGATTGCTTTGCACTGAGAATACGCTTGGAAAGCCGCTATGGGTGGCGGCCCGGGTTAAATAGAGAAGCCCGTCCGATCACTTTCATGTGGCGAACGGTCGGGCTTCTTATTCCACTTGCCAATGCTCGGCTCATATTGGAAGAAAGCTACGCTAATGTTTGCGTGACACTCCTATTTTCTCCGAAGAAAGAGTCGGATAATGAAGAATAGAATTAAAAAAGGTGCCAGATATAACGCAAATATAAAGGCTAATCCAACGAGACCTTGCAATAATGGCATAACTCCTCCCAGACACGAGATTTTGGTATTTGTTCCCATCTTATTCTGAATTGGACCAAATAGTTCCTAGCCACAAAACTACTCGTCAACTGGATCGCACCAATCTGCTGGCAAAACACAGCTTGATTCTTTATCGACATAGCACCAATCCGCAACAGGGCACTCGGCGATGTCGTAAAAATTGCATATATCAACTCCAAGACAACAAGGCTCAACGGGAGGATGTTCATTTGAACCAACAGGATGGATATGCTTCATAACAGCTCCTCACCTTAATCCAATTAGAGACTACGTTTGATCAATGCCACAGTGATCTACAACGCAGATGCTGCCGCCATCCATGTCATAGTCGCAGTAATCGTATGCACCACAGCCATCTGCTTTATCATAAACAGTACAGATGTCAGTAATGCCCAAGAGGCAGTCAAAAGACATCGGCTTCACGCCTGCCTCGTCGCCACTTCCTGGATTAATCGGATGAATATGCTTCACGACTACCTCCCTTTGAGTGCAGAAAAACCTCAATATTGTGTATAACAAACCAAGATGTCTAGTTCACCATATTTCTAGAATGGTTTCGGCGAACGTAGCAATAAGCTTCGCAGACGGTAATCAGAAGAACGAACACCTCCACAATGGTGACAGCAATGCGCTGAACCGCTTATTCCGATACAGTAGCTTCTCGTTGATTTTTCTCCTGCGAAGATGAGTGGCGGGAAATAAGGTCAAAAGCCATCTCGTAGCACATTTTTCTATATTCACATGATGCAGGGTGTAGACTCTTGGGCAAGTAGCCGTGCTCGTCTGCAGCCTCCCAGCTACAGCCCCCACCACAGAAAGACCGAGCCCAACAGTCCGTACAGTCAATTCTTTTTTCGACACCCTGACTCCAGTTTTCAATATACCTAGTTTCGTCAATTCCGGTGACGATGTTGCCCATTTTGAATCGCATCATCCCGACAAACCTGTGACAGGGGTATACGTCCCCTTCGGGAGTCACGGAAATAAAACGCCTGCCAGCCCCGCATCCGACAAAGGCGATCCTGTTGCTCATGATCAAATCAACTGCAGTTTTCAATGTTCTAAACAAGGGCTTTTCCCCTTGATCAATCTGTTCGAGATATTGATCCGCCAAATCTATTAGGCCCGCCCTGATTTTGTTTAATGAGTGTTCGTCGAGTTTGATATTCTCATCGAATGAGCTCACGGGCGAGAAGTAAATCCTTCTGAAGCCCATCTCTTTAAACTGAAGATAGTCTTCAACAAGGTTACAGTTATTATTTGTTAAGGTCGCTCTTGCGCCGAAGGGGAACGACTCGGAAAAACGACGAACGTTTTTGTCGATATCGGAGAAAGAGCCGCCTCCCGTCTTGTACGGGCGCGATGCATCGTGCTTGCATCCTGTACCATCGAGACTAATCAGAACAGAAAACCCGTGCTCCTTGAAAGAATTCACAGCAGTGTCATTCAAAAGCGTTCCGTTGGTCGTAATAGAATAGGTAAAGTTTCTATTGGGGTATATTCTTTTTGAATAGTCGACCGTTTTCCATATCAGCGGCTCGTTAATCATGGGTTCCCCACCAAAAAAGACGATCGCAAGCGTTTCGTTTTCCGATGAACTTGCGACGAGGTAGTCGACCGCCTTGAAGGCTATCTCGTCTGTCATCAGCAGAGGAGACGTTCCATAATCTCCTTTACCGGCAAAACAGTAACTACAACCAAGGTTGCATGCATGTGAAACGTGGAGTTCGATGGATCTAAGTTTTCGAGGCGTGTCTTTTGTTAAGAAAGTCCGCTCAGACAATCGTTGATACTCATCAATGTCGTCTTCAAGTTCTGCTATGGTCGTTTGGTCGTAGCCTTTCGCAGCAAGTGACTTTGTTAGCAACTTCGAGTTGACCGTTCTTCCCGATGCTTCAAATATGCGAAGCGCATCTTCTGATGCTTGGTCAACCTGAAAGCAATTGCGAGTGACCTCATCGAAGCAGTAACGACGATCACTTACTGAGAAAAAATGCATACGTTCCTCAATTTCATGCTGGACTGGCACTAACCTTGTTTATTGTTGCGCAGCTATAAAAAACCACCAGCGGGGATTCGGTGTGCGGCCCAATCGGACTCCCAAAAGGTTCTATTTGAGACTGGCAAGCTTTGTGTTGTTGGCACTTCGACAGCGCTCTTTATTCCAACATGGAGCCTCGCAGTTTGAGTCGACTTGCCTCTGGAAGGTCCGATCTTAACTTGATTTAGGATGAAAACAGATTACAGGCGCGCTCCTCTAGAAAGAAAGGAAACCAATCGCCGCCTTTCACCAGGAAAGTTTTTATAGCCCACCTCGAGCAAAATGAAAGATGCGAGAGCGATTGGGGAACAACGCGAATCTCCCCTTTTGGGTGGGAGCGAGCCTTCAGCCACCGGCGAACGACTCGCCCTGGTCAGAATCTGGAAGTGGTGCCGGGCCGCTTGGGCCTCCCCGGTGACTTCGTGGGGCTTACCTGCCTGACGTCGAGGAGTACATCCGCAAGATTCGTTCCCTATGCCGTTTGCTCTCACGCCCGCCTTAGTTCCAAGTCGGGCGAGCCGCCGCGCTCATGCGACCCGTGGCGGCGACACGTCGACGCCGCGCTCGCTGAGCACATCTTCGGTCGCGGGCGAGCACGAGGTCGCGCCGGCGCATCCGCTGGGACTGCTGTGCGTGCAAAACGGCTACGTGGTGAGCGTCCCGCGCTGGATTCAGCCGAGTGAGGAAGGCGTTGAGATCGGCGCGCTGGCAACGGGGGAGGGCGGCATCACCGACGACGTCTCGGCCCGCCATGCCCATATCTGGTGCGACGAGTCTGGCGCATGGTTTGTCGAGGACCTGTCGTCCACTAACGGCACCGTGGTGGTAAACGGGGCCACGAGTGTGTGTATTCAAGTAGAGCCCGGCCGCTCCGCCCAGCTCAACCCCGGCGACGAGCTCAAACTCGGCGAATCCACCACCTACGCCATCCTGCTCGGCGCCCTCTAGCCGGCAGTTAGGGACGTTCCTTTCCTGCCGGTACTTGGGGACACTCCTTGGCGCGTCAGAGCCAGTCGCCCGGGGATGGAGGGACCATTTTGGCCCTTGGCAGTCACCTAAGGTAAACCTCTACCGCCCACCTATATTTGCCGAAATATGGCCTGACGGCGGGGTACAATAAACCCGCATGCGGATTTCCGTTGCGGGCGCTTCCCATCGCCGGGGTGTGCCCGGGAGCATCCGGCATGCGGCCTTTGCGGCGCTCGGTCATGTGCAAGACGGGCGGTCGGGTCTGTGGGGCGCATCAGCTGCCCCTCGCCTCGGCATGTCTTCTCTCCACGCCACGTACCTGCTGCTGAGCCTGCCTGCCAGATGATTGGAAGCAACAGCGTAAATCCCATCACGCCAACATCCCGGCGATCGCCGGGGCCTGTATACCTATATGAGAGGAGAGGGGTATATGGCGCGTAAGTTTAAGTCTATGGACGGCAACGAGGCGGCCGCATATGTTTCGTATGCGTACACCGAGGTAGCGGGAATTTATCCCATTACGCCGTCCAGCCCGATGGCCGACCATGTCGACCAGTGGGCGGCCCAGGGTCGCAAGAACATCTTCGGCACCCCGGTCAAGGTCGTCGAGATGGAGTCCGAGGCAGGTGCAGCCGGTACCGTTCACGGTTCGCTGGGCGCCGGTGCTCTGACCACCACCTACACGGCTTCTCAGGGTCTGCTCCTGATGATCCCGAACATGTACAAGATCGCGGGCGAGCAGCTCCCGGGCGTTTTCCACGTCTCCGCGCGTTGCGTCGCTTCGCACGCCCTGAACATCTTCGGTGATCACTCCGACGTCATGGCCTGCCGCCAGACCGGCTTCGCCATGCTCGCCGAGGGCAACGTCCAGGAGGTCATGGACCTCTCGCCGGTGGCTCACCTTGCCGCCATCGAGGGCAAGACCCCGTTCCTTAACTTCTTCGACGGCTTCCGCACCAGCCACGAGATCCAGAAGGTCGCCATGTGGGACTACAAGGATCTGGCCGAGATGTGCGACATGGACGCCGTCCAGGCTTTCCGCGATCACGCGCTCAACCCTGAGCACCCGCACACCCGCGGCAGCCACGAGAACGGCGATATCTTCTTCCAGAACCGTGAGGCCTGCAACAAGGTCTACGACGAGCTTCCCGCCGTCGTCGAGGGCTATATGAAGAAGATCAACGAGAAGCTCGGCACCGATTACGGCCTGTTCAACTACTACGGCGCTCCCGATGCCGACCGCGTCGTCGTGTGCATGGGCTCCTTCTGCGACGTGCTCGAGGAAGTCATCGACTACCTCAACGCTCACGGCGAGAAGGTCGGCCTGGTCAAGGTTCGTCTGTTCCGTCCGTTCTCCATCAAGCACTTCGTCGACGTTCTCCCCGAGACCGTCCAGAAGATCGCCGTCATGGACCGTACCAAGGAGCCGGGTTCCATCGGCGAGCCGCTCTACCAGGACGTCGTCTCCGCTCTCTACGAGGCTGGCAAGACGGGCATCAAGGTTGTCGGCGGCCGTTATGGCCTGGGCAGCAAGGACACGCCTCCCGCGTCCGCGTTCGCTGTCTTCGAGGAGCTCAAGAAGGACGAGCCCAAGCGCGAGTTCACCATCGGCATTGTCGATGACGTGACCAACCTGAGCCTGCCCGAGGCCGAGGATGCGCCCAACACTGCAGCCCCCGGCACCATCGAGTGCAAGTTCTGGGGTCTGGGTGGCGACGGTACCGTCGGCGCCAACAAGAACTCGATTAAGATCATCGGCGACCACACCGACAAGTACGTCCAGGCCTACTTCCAGTACGACTCCAAGAAGACCGGCGGCGTCACCGTCTCGCACCTGCGCTTTGGCGATTCCCCGATCCGCTCGCCGTACTACGTGACCAAGGCCGACTTCGTCGCTTGCCACAACCCCAGCTACATCGTCAAGGGCTTCAAGATGGTCCGCGACGTCAAGCCGGGCGGCACCTTCCTGGTCAACTGCCAGTGGAGCGACGAGGAGTTCGCCGAGCACATGCCCGCCGTGGCCAAGCGCTACATCGCGAACAACAATGTCAACGTCTACCTGATCGACGCTATCGACCTGGCCGCCAAGGTCGGCATGGGCAAGCGCACCAACACGGTGCTCCAGTCCGCCTTCTTCGCGCTGGCCAAGGTCCTGCCCGCCGAGGACGCCCTGCAGTACATGAAGGACGCTGCTACCAAGTCCTACATGAAGAAGGGCCAGGCCATCGTCGACGCCAACCACAAGGCCATCGATGCCGGCGCTACCGCTTTCCGTAAGTTCGAGGTTCCGGCCGACTGGGCTACCGCCGAGGATGCCGCTCCCGTCGAGCTCTCCGAGGAGACCAAGTCCGCTATCGCCCAGCAGGTCAAGAACCTGCTCGAGCCCATCGATCGCATGGACGGCGACAGCCTGCCTGTTTCCGCCTTCGTCGATTGCGCCGACGGCCAGTTTGAGCTGGGCGCCTCCGCATACGAGAAGCGCGGCGTCGCCGTGGTCGTTCCCCACTGGGATGAGACCAAGTGCATCCAGTGCAACCAGTGCGCCTACGTGTGCCCGCATGCCACCATCCGTCCGTTCGCGATGACCGAGGACGAGGCTGCCGCCGCGCCCGAGGCTACCCGCACGCTCGACGCCATGGGCCCCAAGGCCAAGGGCATGAAGTTCACCATGGCTGTGTCCCCGCTCGACTGCATGGGTTGCACCAACTGCGTCAAGGTTTGCCCCAAGGGCGCCCTCGAGATGGTTCCCACCGAGCAGGAGATGGACCAGCAGCCCGTTTGGGACTATATGGTCGAGAACGTCTCCGAGAAGAAGGAGCTCATCGCGGCCAACGTCAAGGGTAGCCAGTTTAAGCAGCCCTACCTGGAGTTCTCGGGTTCCTGCGCCGGCTGCGCCGAGACCGCCTATGCACGTCTGGTGACCCAGGTCGCCGGCGACCGCATGTTCATTTCCAACGCCACCGGCTGCTCCTCCATTTGGGGTAACCCCGCTGCCACCGCTCCTTACTGCAAGGACAAGGACGGTCACGGCCCGGCGTGGAACAACTCCCTGTTCGAGGACAATGCCGAGCACGGTCTGGGCATGGCCGTCGGTTACGAGGCCGTCCAGAAGAAGCTGATCGCCGCTACCCAGGACATCATCGCTGCCGATGGTCCGTCCGATGAGCTCAAGGCCGCCGGCCAGGCTTGGATCGACTCCGTCAACGACGCCGAGGCCTCCAAGGCCGCTGCCGCTGCCTACGTTGCCGAGCTCGAGAAGTGCGGCTGCGACGCTTCCAAGGCGATCCTCGCCGACAAGGCTTACCTCACCAAGAAGTCCTTCTGGATCTTCGGCGGCGACGGCTGGGCCTATGACATCGGCTTCGGTGGCCTGGACCACGTCCTGGCTTCCGGCCACAACGTCAACGTCTTCGTCTTCGACACCGAGGTCTACTCCAACACCGGCGGTCAGGCCTCCAAGGCCTCGAACCTGGGCCAGGTCGCTCAGTTCGCCGCTGCCGGTAAGGTGACCAAGAAGAAGTCCCTGGCCGAGATCGCCATGAGCTACGGCTACGTCTACGTGGCGCAGGTCGCCATGGGCGCCAACCCGGCTCAGACCCTCAAGGCCATTCACGAGGCCGAGGCCTACGACGGCCCGTCCCTCATCATCGGCTACAGCCCCTGCGAGATGCACTCCATCAAGAAGGGTGGCATGCAGAACTGCCAGGCCGAGATGAAGAAGGCTGTCGAGTGCGGTTACTGGAACCTCTTCCGCTTCAACCCCGAGGCTGCTGCCGGCAAGAAGTTCTCGCTCGATTCCAAGGAGCCCGCGGGCGGTTATCAGGAGTTCCTGATGAACGAGGCCCGTTACGCTTCGCTGACGCGTTCCTTCCCCGAGCGCGCCGAGGAGCTCTTCAAGGAGAATGAGCAGGCCGCTATGGACCGCTATCAGCACCTGCTGAAGCTCAAAACGGTGTATAACGAGGCCTAGGTCTCCCACCGCAGGATCTGAGGGCTGACCTTCGCGGACGTCCTCGGACATGAAAGAACCCCCGCTGCGCACTATGTGCGGCGGGGGTTCTTTCGTCCTGCGGAGTGTCCGCGAAGGTCAGCCCTCAGATCCTGCTACGACTACGTCCTTGGATTGTGTGGGCGGATGAAGGACGTAGTTGGCCGGGTATTCCGTCCCTTTCGCTGTTTCGCGGCTTTGCCGCGAAACCTCGCGCCACTTTGGGGATGGATGGGGGCGTGGTTGTTGCCGCCTTTTCGGAGCGCTTCTTTATTCCTTTTGCTGGATGAAAAGCCCCTTGTTTTTGCAGGGGTGCATACTCGACTTATAAGTGCATAGAATCTCGTATAGCGCGAGTAAGATATTGCGCTGTCCGTTTTGTGTTTAGCAGAGATGTAGTTTGCATAATCCGACATAATCCTCGCTTCATTTAAATAAAGTCGCACGTAAATTACGTAGATATGTCTGAGCTGGAGTTCTGTACGCTGAGCGGACAAAAACGACCGTTCACCGTTCCGCTATTTTCAAAATGAATAAAATGAGCGATAAAGAGAATATAAACCTTAATAAACTCGCGTATCGCACGGACGCGGGTTATTAATGGGTTGTAGGCCTTTTACAGAAAGGATTCCAGCAATGTCTAAGCCTCTTGGCAAGCCCGATCGTATTGTCGTCGCCCTTGGCGGCAACGCCCTCGGCAACAACCCCGTCGAGCAGATCGAGGCCGTGAGCAACACCGCCCACGCTCTCCTCGGTCTCATCGAGCAGGGCAATGAGATCATCATCACCCACGGCAACGGCCCGCAGGTCGGCATGATCCAGAACGCCTTCGCCGCTGCCCACGATGCCATCGGTACCCCCGAGATGCCGCTGCCCGAGTGCGGCGCCATGTCCCAGGGCTACATTGGTTATCACCTGCAGCAGGGCATCGGCCGCGAGATGCACAAGCGCTATAAGCGTTGGCACGCCGCCACCGTCGTCACCCAGATCGAGTGCGATCCCGACGATCCCGCGTTCAAGAACCCGACCAAGCCGATCGGCCCCTTCTACACCGAGGAGCAGGCCAAGGAGTTCATGGCCGAGGATCCCTCCAAGGTCTTCGTCGAGGATTCCGGCCGCGGCTGGCGTCGCGTCGTCGCCTCCCCCGATCCCAAGAAGATCGTCGAGGCTGACTCCATCCTTAACCTGCTCGACAACGAGTTCATCGTCATCGCCTGCGGTGGCGGCGGCATCCCCGTCGTCCGCGACTACGAGAACAAGGGCTGCTACAAGGGCGTTCCCGCCGTCATCGACAAGGACCTGGGCGGCGAGCTGCTGGCCGAGGACTGCGACGCCGACGTTCTGTTCCTGCTGACCGCCGTTGAGCATGTCGCCATCAACTTTGGCAAGCCCAACCAGGAGGAGCTCGAGGACCTCACCGCCGACGAGGCCGAGCGCCTGGCCGACGAGGGCCAGTTCGGCAAGGGTTCCATGGAGCCCAAGGTCCGCGCTGCCATCAAGTTCGCCCGTTCCCGCAAGGGCCGCACCTGCATCATCGGCGCTCTGGACAAGGCCGCCGAGACCATGGCTGGCCTCTCCGGTACCCGCATCCACGAGTAGTCTCTACTCTGTTGCCTCTCTCGTGGGCGCCAGGCAAAGCGCCCACAAACTAGCCTCTCTTCATGAGCCCCGCAGTCCGCTCCGACTGCGGGGCTTTTGCTATTCACCTAGTCATTGGGGACGTTCTTAAATGACTAGTCAAACAAGAGCGTCCCCAATGACCACTCATTTAAGTCTGTCCCCAATGACTAGCAGTAGGCCCACATGGCTTCGACTTCGTTGAGGACCTCTACGACGCCCCAGCGGCGGGCGCTGCGGCTGGCCGAGTTGGGGTCGTAGACGCCAATCTGGTTGGCATCATCGATACCGTAGAGCACGATGTAGTGACCCGCGTTGGTAAAGGTGCCGGGGCGCACTGCGGCGATGATGGGCGCACCCGAGCGCAGTGCCTGGGTCATCGAGTCGCGATCGTTATAGAGCTGTGTCCCGTTAAGCCCGAGCTGCCACGCGCCGCTTGTCATAAACGACCACTCGGTGGCACCGGTGGGGGCGTAATTGCCGGCTTCGGCCAGTGCGCATATATCGACCGGCGTCTTATCGGTGCGGCCGGTCTTAAATATGTAGACCATGGTAAGGCAGGTGGGGCCACAGGCATTTTCGCGAATGGTGCCGCCGGCGTAGGGGAGCTCCGACCATGCGGGGTCGATCTGGTAGATATGAGGCATGGCGCCGGCCTGCCATTGCGACCGCGGGGTCGAGAACGCAAACGAATAGCCGGGAGCGACCGGGGCCTTGAGCAGCTTGTTTTCGGCGGTCGGTTCAAGACCGGCTGAGCCGTGAGAGATGCAGGACCCTAAGAATAAAAAGACCAGGCAGGCGGCAATGGAACAAAGCGCAAGGCGAAGGCGGCGGACTGGCAGTCCATGGCTTTCGGCATGTGGCGCAGGGCGAGAGGTCGAGCTGTCGCGACCGCGTTGGGGTCTCGAAAAGGAGCGCTTAACGTAGTAGTCGGTCTTGCGATGATCGTAGCGGCGTGGCTGCGATGAGTCGGTCTGGCGTTGGCGCGCGCTCGTGCTCGCGCGGTCTGGCTGCTGCACGGTGCGGCTTTGTTGCCGCGAAGAAGCCCCGGGCCGCTCTTGTGGCCGTTGCGGGCTGTCGTTACCGGAGGTGCTTCTGGGCGTTGGCGTGGTACGGCCGGCAAGGCGCACGCTTTGTGGCCGCCGATCGTCGTCGCTGTATCCGTATGCCATTCGAACCACCTTGCCTCGTGTGTAACTTGTCTATCCTACATAAAAAGATGTACGACGCATGGGTATGTGCGCCAAAAGCCTGACAAACGGTATGAACGTTGCCGCGCCGCGCGCCAAGCGTCACGGCAACAGGTATTCAAAAACAGACAAGATGAAAGCGTCCAAGACGAATGGCGTCCCCAGCCGTTCGTCCCAAAAACGGTGCCGCTCGTTTTGCAGTTCTGCCTTCGGTCGAGCTGCAAGCGGCGTTGCTGTGCCAAGGCTGTATCTTAAAGCCACGAAATAAAAGTGCGCGGCAAAACAGACCGCGCAGGGGTGACGCCAAAGGGGCGTCAAGCAAGGAAAGGAGGGAAACAATGGCGGATACGAACGCAGAGGTTGCAGTCGAGGATAACGGCGGCATGAAGAAAACGCTCTCGCTCTGGAACTTCTTTACCATCGGTTTCGGTGCCATCATCGGCACCGGCTGGGTTCTGCAGGTCGGCGACTGGATGGTCGTGGGCGGCGGTCCCGTTCCCGCTATGATCGCATTCCTCTTGGGTGCAATCTTCCTCGTGCCCGTCGGAGCTGTTTTCGGTGAGCTCACGGCTGCCATCCCCATCTCGGGCGGCATCGTCGAGTATGTCGATCGCAGCTTTGGCCGTACGCTGAGCTACATTACTGGTTGGCTCCTTGCCCTGGGCAACGGCATTCTGTGCCCGTGGGAGGCCATCGCCATCTCGACCCTCGTGTCCGAGATGTTCGGTAGCCTGCCCGGTCTTGAGTGGCTGCGCGCCGTCAAGCTCTACACCATCCTGGGCGCCGACGTTTACCTGTTCCCGACGCTGATCGCGCTCGGCTTTGCAGTCTACGTCATCTTCCTTAACTTCCGCGGTGCCAGCTCGGCCGCCAAGCTCCAGGCCTTCCTGACCAAGGCCCTGCTCTGCGGCATGCTGCTCGCCATGGGCGTCTCGCTGTTCACCGGTTCGCCGGACAACGCCATGCCCGTGTTCTCCCAGGTCACCGGTGCTGGCGGCGGCAAGGCCGCTACCGAGGGCGCCAGCCTGTTCGCCGGCATCGTGTCGGTCCTGGTTCTGACCCCGTTCTTCTACGCCGGCTTCGACACCATTCCTCAGCAGGCTGAGGAAGCGGCCGAGGGCCTCAACTGGAACAAGTTCGGCAAGATCATCTCCCTGGCCCTGCTGGCCGCCGGCGGCTTCTACATGGTCTGCATCTACTCGTTCGGCACCATCCTCGACTGGCACGAGTTCGTTAAGAGCCCGGTTCCCGCGCTCGCCTGCCTCAAGGGCATCAACATGCTCCTGTATCTGGCCATGCTCGTCATCGCCACGCTTGGACCCATGGGCCCGATGAACTCCTTCTACGGCGCCACGAGCCGCATCATGCTCGCCATGGGCCGCAAAGGTCAGCTGCCCGAGAAGTTCGCCGAGGTCGATCCCAACTCCGGCGCTCCCAAGCTCGCCTGCGTCGTCCTGGGCGTCATCACCGTCGTCGGACCGTTTTTGGGCAAGAACATGCTCATCCCTCTGACCAACGTGTCGGCTCTCGCCTTCATCTTCTCCTGCGGTATGGTCGCCCTCGCTTGCCTGCGCATGCGCTTCACCGAGCCCGACCTGCCTCGTCCCTACGAGGTGCCCGGCGGCAAGTTTGGCATCGGCCTCGCTATCGCCGCCTGCGCCATCATCATCGGCCTGCTCGTGATTCCATTCTCTCCCGCCTCCCTCAACATGGTGGAGTGGAGCATCGTGATCGGCTGGTTGGCTATTGGCCTGGCCCTCATGGCCTTCACCAATTCCCGCAAAAAGTAACGCCGAGCCGGGGCGGATCGGGTGCGCGGGACCCTCTCTCCCGCGCACCGAACCCGGTACCACTTGGGTAGCTTTGTGAGGCCAAACCCAACATGGCCTCGCCCACTATATGGATCCATAAGGAGGAACCATGTCCACTAAGTATGCAATCGTTGGCGGTAAGCTCATCGACGGTACCGGCGCCGAGCCGGTCGAGAACTCCCTCGTTCTCGTCGACGACAACGGCAAGATCGAGTACGCCGGTGTTATGCGGGACCTTCCCGAGGGCGTTGAGGTTATCGACGCCGCCGGCAAGACTGTCCTTCCCGGCCTGATCGACACCCACCTGCACTTCTCGGGCAACCTAACCGACGATGACACCGATTGGGTCATGCAGCCGCTCCTCGAGAAGCAGGCAGTTGCCGTCAAGCAGGCCTACGACTGCCTCACCCACGGCCTCACCACCGTCTGCGAGATCGGCCGCTTTGGTATCCAGATTCGCGACTGCATCGACAAGGGCGTCTTTAAGGGCCCGCGCGTTCTGGCCACCGGCCTGGGCTTCTGCCGCGTTGCCGGTCACGGCGACTCCCACCACTGCACCCAGGAGCTCAACAAGGAATCCCATCCCTGGGGCGACCAGGTCGATGGCCCTTGGGATCTGCGCAAGGCCGTCCGTCGTCGCCTGCGCGAGAACCCCGATGCCATCAAGATCTGGGCTACCGGTGGCGGCATCTGGCGCTGGGACTCCGGCCGCGATCAGCACTATTGCTCCGAGGAGATCCAGGCCGTGGTCGAAGAGGCCAAGATGGTCGGTATCCCCGTGTGGAGCCACTGCTACAACAACCACGCCGCTGCCTACGATTCCGTCCGCTTTGGCTGCGAGCAGCTGATTCACGGTTTCGATATCGATGAGCGCACCATGGACCTCATGGCCGAGCAGGGCACCTTCTTCACCCCGACGATCGCCTTCCTGCCCACCTGGTACGCCACCTATCCGCCCGTCTACGTCCCCGAGCTGCACGACAAGTACGAGGGCACCCTGGTCGAGAAGGAGCTGCAGCGCAACTACGACTGCCTGCGCGAGGCCAAGAAGCGTGGCGTCGTCATGACGATCGGCTCCGACTCCTTCTCCTTCGTCACCCCGTACGGCACCTGCTCCATCGAGGAGATGTACGAGTTCGTCGACAAGATCGGCTTCACCCCGGTCGAGACCATCACCTGCGCCACCCTCAACGGCGCCAAGATGTGCCACATCGAGGACGAGACCGGTTCCATCGAGGCCGGCAAGTGCGCCGACCTGCTGGTCGTCAACGGTGACGTCGCCGCCGACATCCATGTGCTCAACACCGACAACATGGACGTCATCATGAAGGACGGTTGGATCGTCGAGGCTGGCACCTTTGGCGAGGCCAACAAATACAGCGCCTAAGATACCGTTTGTCGATGACTGGATGTAAAACACAGTTTTTGATTGCATAATGCAATGGAGAGGGTCGCTTGCGGCCCTCTCCATTGCTATGGGTGTGGTAGATAAAAGGGGATGACGGTGGATTTAAACAGGCTGATTCTGGGCAAGAGTTACAACTCTACCAAGGTCTTTCGTACGGCCCAGCATGTGGTCCAGGCCATCCTACTCGGTGTTGTCGTTCCGGCGCTTATTCTGCTGCTTATCTGGGATTTAACCGATAATCCCAATCCCGTTCCGGGCGTTGTCGTTATTGCCGGCCTGGTCATGCTGTGCTTCTTTTTCTCGTATGTCTTTGTGGTCCCCGACGACCTCACATCGAGCGCAACCGACCGTACGCTCGCCATCGCATCAAAAATATTCGCCTATACGTCGCGCGGCCTTACGCCCGAAGCGGCCCTGGGTGCCTCTAAAATTATCCTATCCGAGACCATCGCCTCCGCCATCTGCTTTACCGATGGCAAACAGGTGTTGGCAAGCTGGGGCGAGGACTCGGCAAAGTGCCCTGCCGGCACCCCGGTAGTGCTCAAGACCACGCTCAACGTGATTGAGACGGGTGAGCAGAGCGTGTTTTCGCGTGACACCTCCAATGAGACGGGTGGCTATTTTCCCCGCCTGCGCGCCGGCATTGTCGCGCCGCTTACCGTGCGCGGGCATTGTGTGGGCACACTCGAGCTGTATTACCCCCGCCTGAGCAGCATCGATATGCGCCAGACGGCCCTTGCTTCGGGCTTTGCCGATCTCATTTCCACGCAGCTCGCCAGCTTTGAGCTCGAGCGCCAGGACGAGCTCACAGCTCGCGTTGAGCTACGCGCCCTGCAGTCGCAGGTCGACCCGCATTTTCTATTCAATACCATTAGCACGATTGTGTCGCTCGTTCGAACCGAGCCCGACAAGGCGCGATCGCTGCTGATCGACTTTTCCAACTACTATCGTCAGACGCTTTCTGATTCCGATACGCTCACCACGCTCGAGCACGAGGTGGAACAGGGCACCCGTTATATCAATCTTATGCAGGCCCGGTATGGCGACGGCCGTCTGCGCGTTTCGGTCGACATCGACTTTGAGGTGCGCGACAGCCTGGTGCCGCCGTTTATCTTGCAGCCGCTGCTCGAAAACTGCATCAAGCATGCGCAGCGCGAGACCGAGCCGCTTTCTATTCGTGTTAGGGCTTTTGAGACCGATGACGGCTTGGAGATTATCGTCGAAGATGACGGCATCGGTATGAACGAAGAAGTCTGCGCGCATCTGTTTGAGCAGCATCGCCGAGAGGAGCCCGAGAGCATTACCGCCGACGGCTCCATCAAGCGAGGTTGCGGCCTGGCGCTCTTCAATGTGCTTCAGCGCATCCATTTCTTTTACGGAGAAGATTCTGGCATGCGCGTGAAGTCCCAGGAGGGCGTGGGAACACAGGTCATCGTTGAGTTGAACGGCGAACCGCATGAGCCGGCGCCGCTAACGGTGTAGCACGCGGTTGGATTGAGAGAAAAAGAGGGGAAGCGCATATGTCCGAAGGCTGGAACATCTTGGTGGTTGATGACGAGCCTCCCATTAGGGCCGAGCTACGCTATCTGCTGGAAAAGGATGCGCGTGTGGGACAGATTGCCGAAGCGGGCAATGTCACCGAAGCCGTGGAGTCGATTCTGTCGAACAAGCCCGACGTGCTGTTTTTAGACATTACCATGCCCGGTCGCTCGGGAATTGAGCTTGCCGAGACGCTGCAGAACCTAAAGACGCCGCCGGTGGTTGTGTTTGTGACAGCGTTTGCCGAATTTGCCGCCGATGCGTATAACCTCGATGCGGTCGACTATGTCGTCAAGCCGGTCGAGGACGCACGCCTGTCAAAGGCACTCGACAAGATCGAGGCAGCCTTGGGTGCCCGTCGTGTTATCCATGCTCCGCGCCAACCTTTGCGTCTGACGGTGGACCGCGGGGGCAAAAAGGTGTTCATTCCCGCCGCAGACGTTTGCTACTTTGAGGCGCGCGCCGATTTTTGCAACGCCATCTGCGCCGAGGGAACGTACCTGATCAATGAGTCGATTTCCTCGCTCGAGCGTCGCTTGGGCTCCGAGGGCTTTATCCGCGTCCATCGCAGCTATCTGGTCAATTTGGAAGACGTGCACAATGTCGAGGTCGGGTCCACCGGTCTTATGGAGCTTAGGCTCGATCGCGTTGACTCGGCGGTACCCGTGTCTCGTCGTCGCGCCGCCGAGGTCAAGGCTCACCTGGGGCTTGCGTAAGCGGTATGCACGCCATCGTTTGCCACCGCAGGTTTGGCTAAGGCTTACGTGCAGCTTGTCGTTGCGTGTGGCCCCCCGAAGGTGCCTCGGCCGTGTTGCCGAGTGACCCTTCGGGGGCTTTTTGCGTTTGAGGTGAGTGCTGCGAGGCATTCTGAACCCGCCGGCTACGCTCGGTTACAGCTCGCAGACGTTCTCGGGCGTGCCGTTCACATAGGCCAACACGTTGTCGAACTCGATCTTGGCGCGATGCTGCATGGCCTCCTCGGTCAGGAAGGCGACGTGCGGGGTGAAGACGCAGTTCGGCGCAGAAAGCAGCTTGTACGCGGCGTGCGCGTTTGAGCTTGCGGATGGACAGGTGCGAGAGGTTGCCGACATGGAGACGTTGCGTGTGCGGGAGCCGCTGGTGGATGCTGGCGGAGCCGCGTCCGCGCATACGCAAGATGCAAGCGCCCCCTGCGCCCTTGCGTTTGATGATGCCTGGTTTAGATACGACCGCGAATCCCCGTGGGTGCTGCGAAATCTCGACCTGAGTGTTGCCAAGGGGCGCATCCATGCGCTCGTGGGCGGAAACGACTGCGGTAAATCGACGCTGCTCGCGCTTGCGGCGGGGTCGTCGCGCCTTCAGCGCGGCAAGGTGCGTGCTGGAGATGAGCGACGCGTGCTGCTGCCGCAGGACCCGCGGGCTCTGTTTGCCGCTGAGACGGCATATGGTGAGCTGATGGAGTGGTCCGGCAAGCTCGGGTTTGGAGAGGACGAGGCGAGGAGCCTGTTGGGTGAGTTGGGCCTTGCGGCGCAAGAGCACACGCACCCGTACGATCTTTCGGGCGGTCAGCAGCAGCTGCTCGCCATCGGCAAGCTTCTGCTGGCAAAGCCAGACGTGCTGTTGCTCGATGAGCCCACCAAGGGCTTGGACGCCCGGGCGCGCTCGAAGTTCGCACACCTTCTGCTCGACCTTCGGGCTCAGGGAAAGACCATACTCATGGCGTCTCACGACCTCGACTTCGTGCAGCAGGTGGCCGACACGATGTCCATGATGTTCGATGGCGAGATCGCTTCCACCGAGCCCGTGGCGGCATTTTTTGCCAACAACGTCTACTACCGACCGTAGGGCCGGGATGGGTCTCTGCTGGTGGCGAGAGATAAACCTTGGTGGTATACACGCTCCCTAGTGCGTTTGGCTCAATCGATGAACGGCCGTTCTCCCCACGCGAGCGGGATGGAGGATTGAGCCGGTGAGATTCAGATATAGCCAGTCTACCTGCTGAAACACATGTCTTGTACAACTAAGGTTGAGTGAAATCGACCGTTTGGCGCATGGCATAAACCCCTTTTGCGGCCGTAATCTTCCCTGCGAAATCCGTTTTGAATCAAGAAGCGGGTCACAGGAAAGGAGTTTGCGATGCAAGCGGATACGGTACTTAAGGGGAAGGTGTTCACGTCTAATCGCGCAGAGTTTACCGCTCAGTCAGTAGCGATTAAGGACGGCATTTTCGTCTATGTGGGCGATGAGGCGGGGGTGAACGAGTACGTCGGTCCTGACACTAAGGTGATCGAGGCGGGCGACGGTATGTTCATGCCGGGCTTCTGCGATGCTCATATGCACTTCTCGTCTGGTGCTGGCCAGTTTGCCTACGAGATCGACATTTTGGGTCTCGAGACCGTGGACGAGTACGTGGATGCCATCCGCAAATATGTGGAAGAGCACCCCGGCCGCGAGTTCTATAAGGGGATGGGCTGGGATAACGCCGTGTTCGAGAACGAGGGCAAGGTCCAGGCCAAGGAGCTGCTGGACGCAGTGTGTCCGGACGTGCCGATGCTCATCGGTTCCTACGATGGCCACTCCTATTGGGTCAACAGCAAGTGTCTCGAGAAGGCTGGCATCGGTCGCGGCTTTGTGAGCCAGGAGGCCGGAACCATCGTTTTGGATCCCGAGACGCAGGAGCCTACGGGTCTTGTGCGCGATTGGGCCATGAACGATGTCTTCAAGGCGATTCGTTCCTATACGGTCGAGGAGTTCAAGAGCGCCATTCTTACGTTGCAGGAGGACTTGCTTGCGGTCGGTATTACCAATATTTACGAGCCGATTCTTCGCGATGAGGTCAATGCTCAAATTGCTCTCGAGGAGCTTGACATCGAGGGTAAGCTCAAGCTCAAGGTAACCTCCGGCTTCTATTGCAAGCCCGAGCACGAGGGCCTCGACAAGATTGATCGCTGCGCCAAGGTTCGCGATTCCTATCATGGCGAACACTATCAGTGCAACAACATCAAGTTCGTGCTCGATGGCGTTATCGAGTCCGGTACGGCCTATCTGCTGGATGAGTACGCTGACAAGCCCGGTTTCCGCGGCGTTCCCAACTGCGAGCCCGACGACTACAACGCTATGGTTCGCTATGCCAAGGAAAAGGGTTTCCAGGTTCACGTGCATGCTATCGGCGACGCTGCCATCTCCATGGCGCTCGACGGCTTTGAGTACGCCCAGGCAACCGATCCGAAGGATGACTGGCGCCCGACCATTACGCACCTGCAGGTCATGCGCGACGAGGATATCGACCGCTTTGCCGCCCTCAAGGGTGTCGCTTGCGCCAATCCTACGTGGCACTTCAAGGATCCCGTGTGCTATGAGTCCCTGGAGCACGCTCAGCTTGGCGATCGCGCCGAGTCCGAATATCCGCTCAAGAAGTTCTGGGACCGTGGCATGGTCGTCACCTCGGCAACCGACTTCCCCGTCTCCAACCCCGACCCCATGGAGGGCCTGGAGGTCGGCGTGACTCGCTGCGCGCCCGGAGACGCTTCGGAAGAGACCATGCTCGACCCGAACCAGCGCGTATCCGTCGAGGACATGATCTGCGCCGGCACCATCAACGGTGCGTATCAGAACTTCCTCGAGAAGCGCATCGGTTCCATCGAAGTGGGCAAGGAAGCCGACTTTGTGCTCATGGACCGCGACATCACGTCTATCGATCCCCATACCATCCACGAGGCCAAGTGCCTCATGACCGTCATCGACGGCAAGACCATGTACGAGAAGGAAGGCGAGTAATATGGCAGAAACCAGCCCTAACAAGCTCGCGCGTAACTACACGCTTATCGGTCTGTTCCTCTTTGCAGCTCCCTCGATCATGCTGCAGCTCTGGACCGGTATCTATCAGATTTTCGACACCGCTATCGCCACCAACTTCAACAGCACGGCGACGCTTTCGGCCATCAACATCGTCTATCCTGCTCAGGCAGTGGTAGAGGCCATCGCCTTCCTGTTCTCCGGCGGTTCCGCCGCCCTTCTGGGCAAGCTTCTGGGCGAGAAGAAGACGACCGAGGCAAACAAGACCTTCACTTGTGTGCTTCTCATCTCGACTATCATCGCTACCGTTTGGGGTTTTGCCATCAGCTTTGCTGGCGATCAGGTGTGGTACTTCATGGGCGCTGACGCAAGCCTCGCTCCTGTCTGCACCACCTATTGGAACGTGCACCGCTTCTTCATGCCGCTCTACACCATCCAGCTCGGTTTCCAGATGTGGCTGCTCACCGCTGGTAAGCCCACGCATTGCATGGTGATCACCATCCTTGGAGGTCTGGTCACGCTGGGCATGGACGTTGTCTACCAGGGCACGCTTGGTCTGGGCACCACGGGTGCAGCCCTTGGCTTTGGCACCGGCGCCGCCTTTGCCGCCATCGCTTCTGCAGCCGTCATCTTCTCCAAGAGCAGTGTCCTGCATTACGATTCTCCTGCTTGCCCCGCAAAGAATATCGCCGAGAGCTGCAAGATCGGTCTTGCCGATTTCATCTACAGCGCTGCTACCGGCTTTATGACCGCTATCTACAACATCCAGGCCATGAAGTACTTCGGTGCCGACGGTATTGCTGTTGCCGCTATCTTCCTGTACGTGCAGTTCCTCTTCGTCGGTCCGTTCATCGGCTTTGGTAAGGGCGCGACCCCGATCATCAGCTACCAGATTGGCGAGAACAACCCCAAGAAGATTCACAGCACGTATCAGAAGTATCGTCGCCTGAGCGCTGTCCTCATCATCGTTATCGCCATCCTTGGCATCATCCTCATGAAGCCGATTCTGCTTGTCTACGGTCAGGTTCCCGGCGATCCCGTGTACACCCTTGCTGCTCAGAAGTGGGTCCTCTTCGCTTCCTGCGCAGGCCTCGTTGGCGTGAACATCTGCATCCAGAACATGCTCACCGCTTTCAACGATACGATGATGCCGCTGGTTATCTCCACGCTGCGCTCGCTTGTTCTCCCCATTGTCCTGCTGCTGGTGCTTCCCATGGTTATGGGCGGCGACGGCGTATGGCTGGCTCTGACGGTGGCCGAGGCTCTTACCGCTGTGGTCTCGATCTTCTTCCTTAAGAAGGGCGCTACGAAGTACGGCTATAACACCGACGAGGGCGTTGAGCTTCCCGAAGAGGTTCTCGAGGCTGCACGCGCCGCAGCTGCCGAGGAAGCCTAACTTCAAGATTCGACTCCTATGACAGGTTGCGGGCGACAGGGCTGCCTGAGTCTTGCCGCCCCCCGTTTCTGTCGGAACGCGACCGGCCCGATCATCCACGGGGCATCATTGCGCTATCATGGGTTTGCTCGTGGCACTGGAGGGGGGGAACACGTGGGGTTCTATATCTATCTTTACAACGTGTTTTTCCTTTGCCTCTTTGCCTGCGCCGCCTTTTTCTGCGGTGTGACCAGGGGCGTGACGGAGAGCAAGCGCTTTGCGTACCTCTCTATGCTTATGGCCCTGCTGGCCCTCGAAGGAGTGGCCGATATGGGATCGTGCCTTGTGTCGGGGACGTTCTCTTCGGGAGGCAGCTTCGGCCCCCATGGCGATTTGACCCTTTTTGGAATAGCGAAGACGCTCTTCCAGATGGGGGAGGAGATTCTCTTTTATCTGCTGGTGTGCAATGTGCTTAAGCGCTCCGCCCGAGCGATTCCGTTCCTTCTCTTCCCGGTGCTTGCCCTGATTCGGTGCTTGGCGGGTACGGTTTGTCTTGGCATCGCGTCCGATATGACTTACCTCTTTATCGACCCTCTGGTCATTATCTCGCTTTGCGCGTGGGCACTGATGAACTTGGCGCGCTCTGCCGTTGATGAAGGCGCCGACCTCCGCGCGCTGCATCTTTTGCGATTGCTTTTTGTTTTATGCCTTTGCGCCTATGCAGCCTCGATTGGCGAGGACCTTATTTACGCAGCTATGTATATGCATTCTGGATCGGTTCCGTTTTATGTGGGCAAGATCAACATCATGGAAGACGCCCTGTGGGCCTGCCTTACCATCTCCTGCATCATCTACGCCCGCCATTATCAAGATGAATTCCACATGCGCCGAACCGAGCAGCTTGTTCGCGATCGTCTGAACTTGTATCGTTTGGAGACGGAGCAACGCGCGGCAAAGCAGGGCGCCGATGATATCGCCGATTTTTGCGCGCTGTATGAGCTCACACCGCGTGAGCAAGAGGTGCTGTCTTGTGTTTTGGCGGGACAGGGGAACCAGCAGATAGCAAACGACCTGGTTATCTCGTTGGGAACGGTCAAAGCACACGTTCACAGCATCTATCGGAAGCTCTCTGTTTCGCGTCGCAGCGAACTGATGGGCATGTTTTACGAACGTTCGCGTGGCGCTGCCGCTTCTGCGGAAAAGTAACTAAAACTGGCTTTCCAGTAGGGGGCGCGGTTTCTCCACGTGCTGCATAACTACGAAAAGCTAAAGGAAATCTGAATATGAATTCTCGAGAAACGAGGGTCGCCGGCGTGGTTAACGCACTGGTGAACCCGCTTCTGATGTGCTCTTTTTTGCCGATTATCGAAGGCAAGGCGGCACTTGATCTATCGAGCCCTACCGGTTTTTGGGGACAGCTCGCGCTTGCCGTCGTCATCGCAGAGGTGGTGAGTTCGCTACCGCAGTTTGGAAAGGCCGTTGGGGGCTGGGTTGATTTCTTTGGATTCAAGCCAGGCGGCCCCGCGGCAAAGATTGCCGGTACGGTGTTTGCCGCCACGCTGCTCTTTTTGATTATCGGTTTGGCTGAGATTGCATTCCAGACCGGCTTTGGCCTTGTGGGCGAAACAACCTATTTCTCCCGTTGGGCAAAGCTCGCTACCGGCGGTTGGGCCTTTGTTGTGGTCGGCGGCTTGCTGTTCGATCCGATTGCGGCAAAGATCGCCCATGTTCTTGTGGGCGAAAAGGCCCCGCAGGTCGAGGAAGTGCTCGAGCCGGAATAGCCTGAAAGGTCAGCCTGTCAAAACGAATCATTCGTGATAGTTAGTGAGGATGAACTCGCCGGGCATGTAGGCGCTGTAGTCATTGATCGAAGGTGGGCAGTCCAAGATGCCGACGTTGTAGACGCGATGCCCTCCTGCGTCCTGGATGGGCGCGACGAGGTCGATCTGCTCAAATGCCGGTAAGGCCAAAATGTCGGCAACGGTAATCATGGGTGTCTCCGAACGACGCAGGGCTGCTTAACAAGGCTTGTTGAGGCGTGTACTGTTGGTTGATATTAAACGATAACCCCTTACTGTCGTGTTAGATATATGGTTGCGGAGGTGCGTGCGGGCGAAAAGATGCCGCCGCAGAAGCGACACTCGATATGTCGTTTACCGCGTCAGGTTTGGCATGCCCGCGCGGTGGGCATAATGGTTGGCATCGAATGGAATCGAAAGGATCATTATGCCTGCGCTCATTACGCATCATCTGTTTGGCGAGGAAAGCATCGACCGTTTGCCCCAGGGCGTTATTGCGTCCGATGAGGAGCGTATCGCCTTTATCCTGGGCAACCAGGGCCCCGACCCGTTTTTCTTCCATATGCTGACGCCGCGCGTTTCCGATTGCACGCTGCTGGCTCAGGTTATGCACCGCTCGCGCATGTCACGCCAGTTCTCGTGCCTGCGCGACGGCGTGTCGCACCTGCAGCCGCGCGATGCCAACCTGGGCCGCGCCTTTGCGCTGGGCCTGCTGTCGCACTATGTGCTCGACCGCAACGCCCATCCCTTTGTCTACGAGCAGCAGTTTGGCATCGTGGAATCCGATCTCGATCTGGAGGATTCGGGCAGCCAGGTCCATGCCGTACTCGAAAGCGACCTGGATGTGCTGATGCTGCAGCTCAAGCGCGATGGCGCAACGGTCGATGATTATCCGCCGGCGGGCGAGATCGTCACCACCGACCGCATCAATCGCGTTGCCGGCGTACTGATGAGCTATGTCGCCGGACGCGTGTACGGCATCGATATCCCGGCGGGGGAGTACGGCGCCGCCGTCTCGGACATGCAGCTGCTCTACCGCACGATTGAGCCGGCGGGCTCGGCCAAGACGCGTGCAATTGCCCTGGTCGAAGGCATAGTGCACGACTACTCGCTGCTCGATGGCCTTGCCCATCGCGTGACGACCGAGTTGCCCGAGCGTACTGGCAACTTGGGCCATCTGACCTGGAAGAATCCCTTTACCGATGAGGTTTCGAATGAGAGCTTCCCCGAGGTCTTCGATCGCGCACTGGTCGATTACGAGTGCACGGTTGCACGCTTTATCGAAACCGGTGACATGGAGGCCGTGACCGGCCATATCAACTACAGCGGTCGCGTGCTGGAAGCCGATGAGGAGTTCGACCGCGAGGAGTAGGGCTCGTGCGTGCCCCTTTGCCGAATCCTTACCGGTGCCTCTGGACAATTGGGGTACGATGAACTAACTGCATATCGGGCGAATACGAAGGGGCCCTGTCCATGAAATACACCAAGCTCGAGCGTAACTGGGTTATGTACGATGTGGGCAACTCGGCCCTCGTGCTGCTCAACACCTCGGTGGTGCCCATCTACTTTAACGCCATCAATACCGGTGCTTCCTCGGCAGACCTGGTGGTCGCCTGGGGCAACGCGCAGACGATTGCCTCGCTGGTCATTGCCATGCTCATGCCCATTCTGGGCGCGCTTGCCGATTACGCCGGCAACAAGATCAAGTTCTTCTTGGGCTTCTTCCTCACGGGCCTGGTTCTTTGCCTGGCGCAGGCTATCCCCATGTCCGCCATGGCATTTTTGACCGTGTATGTGCTGTGCACCATCGGCCTTAACTCTTCTATGACGTTCTACGACGCTATGCTGCCCGACATTACCACCGACGAGCGCATGGATGCCGTGTCCAGCTCGGGCTATGCCTGGGGCTACATCGGTTCCACCGTGCCGTTCATCATCTGCCTGGCGCTTATCATGGGTGGCCCCGCTCTTGGCGTCCCCACCATGCTGGCAACGCGCCTGTCGTTTGTCATCACCGGTGCCTGGTGGCTCATCTTTACCCTGCCGCTCATTCGCACCTATAAGCAAAAGTACGGTCGCGAGCGCGGTCCCGAGGACACCATCGGCCACATCGTGGGCGGCGTGTTCTCCGAGGTCGGACACACCATGCGCGAGATCGCCCACAACAAGACCGTGCTGGTCTACATGATCGCGTTCTTCTTCTACATCGACGGTGTGCACACGGTCATCTCCATGGCAACCAGCTACGGATCGGCTCTGGGCATCGACTCGACCCAACTGGTGCTGGCGCTGCTCGTCACGCAGTTTGTGGCCTTCCCGTCCGCCATCATCTACGGCAAGCTCGCCGGTCGCGTGGGCACGCTCAACATGATCATGGTGGCCGTCGCCGCCTACATGGGCATCGTGCTCTTTGCCGCGTTTTTCTTAAAGACCGCCTTTGAGTTCTGGGTGCTCGCCATTTTGGTCGGCTTGTTCCAGGGTGGCGTGCAGGCGCTGAGCCGCAGCTATTTTGGCCGCATTATCCCCAAGGAAAAGTCCAACGAGTACTACGGCTTCTTCGATATCTTTGGCCGTTACGCAAGCGTTATGGGCACCTTCCTGGTGTCGGTTGTCACCTCCCTGACCGGCAACCCGTCGCTGGGCGTCCTTTCTATTGGCGTTCTGCTGGTGGTGGGCTTTATCCTGCTGGTTCGCCTGTCTCGCATGGCCCAGCCGGCATAGCGGAGAAAAACGAGTGCCGGGCGGCTATTGTGCCTATCCGCGGTACTCTTTTGGAAGTATCCGCATAAATCATTCTTACTTCCGAACAATGATTAGCGCAAGTGGGTATGATGGAATCAGCTAGGTCGCGGGGCGTCGCCTGTGTTTGGCGGCGTCCCGTTTTTGTGTTGCAGGGAGGGTAAGGCATGAACGCCACAGTCGTGATTCCAACGTATTGGGCGGGCGATGACGCTTGCGCAAACGCCCCTGGCACCTATGACCATTCGACGCGACTCAACGCCGACAATCCCGAACTCGACCGCTGCCTGGCCTCGCTTGAGCAGGTACGTGACATCCCGCGCATCATCCTTTTGGTGGTCTGTCCCGTTTCTGCCACAGCCGATGTGTCGCTGCGCGTGCACGAGATTGTCGACGCGCATCCCACGCTCAAGGTCACCGTCGTCACCAACACCCAGGCCTCGCGCATCGCAGACCGGGTTGCTCAGATCGCGCCCAAGGGTTCGGGCGAGTGCGTGAGCCTGCGAGGCTACGGTGCCATCCGCAACATGGGGCTGGCCTGTGCTGCGGTGCTGGGGCATGACGCGGTTATCTTTTTGGATGACGATGAGACTGTCATCGACGCCGACTTTATGAAGCGCGCGACCTATGCGTTGGGGCAGCAGACACGTCAGGGCTTGCCGATCTTGGTCAAGAGCGGCTATTTCTACGATCGCGACGGCTCGCCGCTGGCTCCCACGGACAAGGCGGGCATCTGCCATCGTTGGTGGACCAAGCGCATCGAGTTCAACCGTTGGATGAAAAAGGCGCTCTCGGGCACCCGCATCTCGCGCTCCAACTACGTGTGCGGCGGCCTGATGGCCCTGCACGCCCGCGCCTTTACGCGTGTGGCCTTTGACCCGTTTATCACCCGCGGCGAGGACTTGGATTACCTCTTTAACATGCGCATGTTCGGCTATGACGTGTGGTTCGATAACGAGTGGACCGTGCGCCATCTGCCTCCGGAGTCCGAAAAGCGCTCACCGCGCTTTATGCAGGATGTATACCGTTGGTACTACGAACGGGCCAAGTTGACATTCGCCGCGCATCAAAAAGAGCTCATTCCCGTTACGGCGGCATCGCTCATGCCCTACCCGGGCCCGTGGATTTCGCGCGAGCTCGACGACCGCGTACGCAAGACCGCTATGGTCCGCAGCGTGTTTACCCGCGAGCATGAGGGCTACCTGCGCATTTGGCGCCACGGTATCGGCGAGGCAAAGGCCTATGCGCGCCAAAACGCTGCAAGCTACCTACGTTTCCAGAGCTTTTGGCCCAAGATCATGGACGGGCTTTGGCGTGACGCACAACTGATCAGTATCCTGGAGGGGGCCGAATGATCGACCGCCGCGCCCAGCGCGATAGTTCAATATCAATCTTTCGCATCATTGCCGTTGCCTGCGCCATTTGCGTGCTGGTGTACTTTATTTTTGCCTTGGCGACCGGTATCGAGCCGATCGCCACGGTGATTGCCTGCGCGCTGCTGTGCATCTTTCTGTGCATCTTTATCTTTTTGACGCTCAATCCCGATTCGGTGCGCTCCCAGTACACCGAGGAGACGCTCTCGGTGGCCTCGGCCATGCTCGAGGACATTAAGGGCGGTTTGACACAGGAATCGGCGCGTTTGGTGTGCCAGCACATTTTGCCCGAGACACGCGCCATGACGGTGGCCATCACCGACGAGGACAACGTGCTTGCCTGCGCGGGCGAGTTTGAGGAAAAACTGCTGCCCGATACTCCCATCCACACGCTTGCCACACGCTACGTTATCGAACATGGCATCGTGCAGTCGTTCAACCGTATGGTGGATGTCGTGGGCTCGGACGGCTCGCACAACCAAGTCCCCGCCGGTATTATCGCCCCCATCAAGGTGGGCGATCGTACCGTCGGCACGCTCAAGTTCTACTACAAGACCCCGCGCGCCGTCGACCGTACCCAGTACGCGCTTGCTTCGGGCTTTGCCGAGATCCTGTCCACGCAGCTCGCCATCCATGAGCTCGAGGTACAAAAGGAGCTCACGGCCCGCGCCGAGGTACGCGCGCTGCAGGCGCAGATCAATCCGCACTTCCTGTTCAACACGCTCAACACCATCGCATCGTTTACGCGCACCGATCCGCTGCGTGCCCGCGAGCTGCTGCGCGAGTTCTCATCGTTTTACCGCGCCACGCTCGACAACTCGGGATCACTCATCCCGGTCTCGCGCGAGGTCGCACAGACCAAGCGCTATCTCACCTTTGAGAAAGCGCGCTTTGGCGAGGACCGCGTGCTGGCGACCTTCGATGTCTCCGAGGACGTCGAGGATACGCTGGTGCCGGCATTTGTGATTCAGCCGATTGTCGAGAACGCCGTGCGCCACGGTATGGGAGATGCCGATGCGCTGGTGATCGATGTGTCGGTACACCAGGATGGCGAAGATGCGATTCTGATTTCGGTGGCCGATAACGGCGTGGGCATGGACCAGGGTACCGCTGCCAGACTGTTTGACGAGCGTTCTGTCCGTCCCGATGCCAACTCCCCACAGGGTGGCGGCGCCGGTGTGGCCATGCACAATATTTCGGAGCGCATCCATCGCTTTTATGGACCGCACTCCTATACGCGCGTCGAATCGGCGCCGGGCAAGGGCACTAAAGTGCTCCTGCATCTCGATTTGTCGGAGAGCATCTTCGACATTCAAGAGTAGAATGAGTGGTTACGGGTTTAACGCCAGTTGGCGGATGCCCGACGTAGTTAGTTGACGAAAGGTTTTATCCCTATGCTGCGTGCGATGATTGTGGATGATGAGGCCCCGGCCCGTTCGGAACTTCGCTTCTTGCTCGAGCAGACGGGCAAGATCGGCACGATCACAGAAGCGTCGAGCGTTCGCTCCGCCATCGAGATGCTCATGGAGAGCCGCGTCGATGTCGTGTTTCTCGATATTTCGATGCCCGGCGCTTCGGGTCTGCAACTTGCCGAGGCACTGCATAAGCTCAAGAATCCGCCGGCGATCGTATTTGTAACCGCGTACAGCGATCATGCGGTCGAGGCGTTTGATGTGGATGCCGTCGACTATCTGATGAAGCCGGTCGAGGAAGCTCGCTTGGATCGCGCGATCGAGAAGGTCATGCAACGCGCCAAGCCGGTTACGGACAGCAAGGTGACCATCGAGCGTATCCCGGTGGAAAAGGGCGGCCGCAAGGTGCTCATTCCCGTGGACGACATTCGCTTTATCATGGCCAAGGACGATTACTCCTGCATCTATACCGTCGATGATCGCTTTTTGTCGACGACCTCGCTGGCGCAGTTTGAGGCCAAGCTCTGCGATTTTGGCTTCTTCCGTGTTCACCGCCGCTATATCGTCAACTTGGCGTGCGTCACGGATGTCGAGACGGTGCCCTCGGGCGCCATCCAGCTGGGCATTACGGGCGTCGACGAACGCGTGCCGGTTTCGCGCCGTCGCGTCGTGCCGCTTAAGAAGGCCCTGAGTCTCTAGCACACTGGCCCCGCAGCCCTGTAGACCCATCGTCTGCGGAGCCGTGGGGCCTTTTTTGTATGTATCTGCCGAATCGTTTTTTTTGCGGAAGGGATCCCATGAACAGTGCAAGCGCCAAGCGCATCGACATCATCTCGGACACCCACGGCTATTTATCGCCTGCGCTCCTGGACGAGCTTGAGGGCGCGGATCTGATTATCCACGCCGGCGACCTTACGTCAGAGATGGACTACGAGCACCTATGCACCATCGCCCCCGTGCGGGCCGTACTGGGCAACAACGATTACTACCGCGACTACGGCCCCGATGTAGACCGTCTTGCGCTCTTTACCTACGAAGGCCTCAAATTCGCCGTAGCCCACTACCGCGAAGACCTTCCGGTGGGATCCGTAGACGTAGCCATCAACGGCCACACCCACGTAACCAAAGAAGCCCAAGTAGGCCGCTGCTTAGTCCTCAACCCGGGCAGCGCCAGCTACCCCAGAGGCACCCGAGGCCCCACCATGGCCAGAATGCTCGTCAAAGACGGCAAGATCCTAAGCACTAAGTTTATTGACCTAGAGTAATCACAACAAAAACGGGGGATGCAGATGCGTCCCCCGTTTCCATTTGAGCCAATGGCCGAGCTTCAACAAGAACCTTAGACAACCCCGCCGCGGAGAACGGGGCCGCCGAGCCGCGAAGCGGCGAGCAACAACAACGGCTCGAACAAAGTGA